>Ga0209599_10000008_pt1 | contig 198947 bp, 187 predicted proteins | sample Shrwel_input2_FT_FD_187534 | JGI IMG/M metagenome (GOLD analysis project Ga0209599, IMG submission 187534) | Subsurface microbial communities from deep shales in Ohio, USA - Utica-3 well 1 S input2 FT (SPAdes) (version 2) ...
GCCCTCCCCCGCCCATTCTCAGGTAAAATCCCCAGCTTTTACCGCCTGTTAGCGTAACTCTCGCATGAACTCCCCCACTCCGGCACCCGACGCCGACACGCTCAAGGCTGAGCAAAAAGCCCAGTACAACGCCAACAAGCTGACCAAGCGCCTGCGCCACCATGTGGGCGACGCCATCAACGACTTCAACATGATCGAGCCGGGCGACCGGGTGATGGTGTGCCTGTCGGGCGGCAAGGACAGCTACGCCCTGCTGGACATCCTGCTGGGCCTGCAAAAGTCCGCACCGATTGATTTTTCGCTGGTGGCGGTCAACCTCGACCAAAAACAGCCGGGCTTTCCCGAGCATGTGCTGCCGGCCTATCTGGACAGCCTGGGCATTGAATACCGCATTGTCGAAGAAGACACCTACAGCATCGTCAAGCGGGTGATTCCCGAGGGCAAAACCACCTGCAGCCTGTGCTCGCGCCTGCGCCGGGGCATTTTGTACCGGGTGGCCGACGAGCTGGGGGCCACCAAGATTGCCCTGGGCCATCACCGCGACGACATCCTGCAAACGCTGTTCCTCAATATGTTCTACGGCGGCAAGCTCAAGGCCATGCCGCCCAAGCTGCTGTCCGACGATGGCAAGCATATGGTGATCCGCCCGCTGGCCTACTGCCGGGAAAAAGACCTGGAGCGCTACGCCGAGCAGCGTGAATTCCCCATCATCCCGTGCAATCTGTGCGGCTCGCAGCCCAATCTGCAACGCCAGGTGGTGAAAGAGATGCTTAACGACTGGGATCGGCGTTTTCCGGGGCGGATCGAAACCATGTTCCGCAGCCTGCAACATGTGGTGCCCTCGCACCTGGCCGACCCGACACTGTTCAACTTTACCGGCCTGGCGCTGGGCGGCGCGCTGCCGGACGAAGGCGGCGACACCGCGTTTGACCGCGAAGAGTTCCACGACCCGCAGCCGGACGCCGACGACCGCCCGGCGCGCCCGGTGATCAGCATTCTGGATTCGCGGCCAAAGGACAGCGCCTGTGGCTAAGTTTCTGCAACGCCGCCGTGGCCGGGATAGCGGCCCGGCGCTGCCCGATGTACGGGTGGCGGAAGAACGCGGCATCCGCTCGCTGTATCTGGGCAGCGACACCATTCAGTCGTCGATGCGCCTGTCCGACCCCATCGAACTGGTGCTGACCTACACCCACGCCATGATGGGCTTTTTGCTGTGTGCGCCCACCCCCTCGCGGCTGCTGCATATCGGCCTGGGCGGCGGCAGCCTGCCGCGCTTTTGCCACGCCCGCCTGCCGCAGGCCAGCAATGTGGTGGTCGAGCTCAACCCGGAAGTCATCGCCGTGGCGCGCAGCCTGTTTGCCCTGCCGGAAGACGAACGGCTGCAGGTGATTCACGGTGACGGGGTGGACTATGTCGGCCAGGCCACCGCCGAATTTGACACCGTGCTGGTGGATGCCTTCGACGGCCATGACCTGATTGCCGCCATGGTGGCCGAGCCCTTCCTGCACGACTGCCGCCAGGCGCTGACCGCCTCGGGCGTGCTGGTGATGAATCTGTGGGGCAACCACCCGCACTACCGCCGCCATGTGGACTGCCTGCGCCAGGTATTTGATGGCCGCGTGCTCACCCTGCCAGCCGCCTCGCACGGCAATGTCGCCGCGCTGGCGCTGGCCAGCTCGCCCGGCCACAGCCTGCGGCTGGACGCGCTGGAAGCCCGCGCCCGCCAGCTGACCGCCGACGTCGAGCTGGACTTCATGGCCATGGTGGCCGCGCTCAAGCGTGACAATCCACATACCGCGTCAAGGCTGCTGCCATGAACGCCTCAACGATTCTGGACACAACCGCAATGCAAAACTCAGGCTGGATTCTGGTGACCGGCGGTGCCGGGTATATTGGCGCGCACACCTGCGTGGCGCTGCTGGAGGCCGGCCATCGGGTGCTGGTATTCGACAGCCTAGTGAACGGCAGCACCGAAGCGCTGGCCCGCGCCAGCGCGCTGGGCGGCGGCGAGATTGCCTTTGTGCAAGGCGATGTGCGCGACCGCGCCGCGCTGGACGCGTTATTTGCCCGCTACCCGGTGAGCGCCGTGCTGCACCTGGCCGGGGTAAAAGCCGTGGGCGAATCGGTGCGCCAGCCGCTGCACTATTATGAGGTGAATGTCAGCGGCAGCCTGAGCCTGTTGCAGGCGATGGACGCCGCCGGGGTACACACCCTGGTGTTCAGTTCGTCGGCCACCGTATACGGCGCCCCCGTGCGGCTGCCGATTGACGAACAGGCGGCGCTGGGGCCAAGCAACCCCTACGGGCGCAGCAAGCTGATGGTGGAAGACCAACTGCGCGACCTGTGCGCAGCCCAGCCGCACTGGCGGGTGGCCATCCTGCGCTACTTCAACCCGGTAGGCGCGCACCCCTCTGGCCAGTTGGGCGAAGACCCCCACGGCACGCCGGACAATCTGATGCCGTTTGTCAGCCAGGTGGCCGTAGGCCGCCGCGCCGAGCTGGCGGTGTTCGGTAACGACTACCCCACGCCAGACGGCACCGGCGTGCGTGATTATTTGCATGTGTGCGACCTGGCGCGCGGCCATGTGGCGGCGCTGAAAGCACTGCCAGTGCAAGGCGGGCTGCTGACGGTGAACCTGGGCACTGGCCGTGGGCATTCGGTGCTGGACGTGGTGCGCGCCTTCGAAGCCGCCAGCGGCCAAACCGTGCCGCTACGCTTTGCCCCCCGCCGCCCCGGTGACATCGCCGCCTGCTGGGCCGACCCCAGCCGCGCCGAACAGCTGCTGGGCTGGCGGGCGGAGTGTGATTTGGAGACGATGTGCCGGGATGTGTGGCGCTGGCAGCGGGGGAATCCGCAGGGGTATAGGTAGGGGCGTGGATAGTGGGCGGCACGGTATTGCTCAAGCAGGGTTTTTGTGTATTTTCTTGGGGTGCTGGTTGCCTGGTGGTATGAGGCCGCCCCGGCTGGAACGCGCGGCACCGATGAACCCGCAAGCCGGGCGCACTTGGTCTGCGGACTGTTGCTCAATTTCAGCGCGTTGCCGCCAACGCGCTAGCGTGGATCAACCGAGGAGAGAAGATCGTGGCAATTATCGAAATCCAGAACTACTGGAACGGCAAAGTTCTGTACAGCGGAGAGCATGAAAGTCTCAAGGAGGCTGTAGAGGCGTTGAAAAATTCTGCCAGCCATCTGCTCTACGGCGATCTGCTCGACGACCTAAGCCTGTCCGGTGTCAACTTGGCCCGCGCAAATCTGTCCGGGGCGGATCTGTCCGGGGCGGATCTGTTCGAAGCAAACCTGGCATGCGCAAACCTGGCCGACGCAAACCTGGCCGGTGCCGATCTGCGCGACGCAGACTTGGCCCGAGCAAACCTGACCCGCGCAAACCTGGCCGGCGTAAACCTGGTTGGTGCCGATCTGTCCCGTGCCCGCCTGGCCTGCGTCAATCTGTCAGGTGCCGCTCTGTCCAACGCCAACCTAGCTGGCACAAACCTGGCCGGCGCCAATCTGTCCGGTATCAGCCTGGCCCGCGCAAACCTGAGCGACGCAGACCTGGTCGATGCCGATCTGTCCGATGCCGATCTATCCTACGCCAAGCTGAGCGACGCAAACCTGACCGGCGTAAACTTGTCCGATGCCGATCTGTACGATGCTGATCTGTCCAATGCCAAGTTGAGCGATGCAGACCTGGCACGCGCAAACCTGAGCGACGCAAACCTGAGCGGCGCAAACCTGACCGGCGCAAACCTGAGCAGCGCAAACCTGAGAGACACAAACCTGAGAGACGCAAACCTGACCGGCACAAACCTGAGAGATGCAAACCTGAGAGACGCAAACCTGGCACGCGCAAACCTGGGACGCGCAAACTTGGCCGGCACCGATCTGTCCGGTGCCAGCCTGGCACGCGTAAACCTGAGCGACGCAAACCTGGCCGACGCAAACCTGACCGGTGCCGATCTGCTCGGCGCAAACCTAGTCCGCGCAAACCTGACCGGCGCAAACCTGACCGGCGCAAACCTGGCACGCGCAAACCTGGCACGCGCAAACCTGGCCGATGCCAATCTGTCCGGTGCCCGCCTGTCCGGTGCCCGCCTGTCCAGTGCCTGCCTGACCCGCGCCAATCTGTCCGGTGTCAGCCTGGCCCGCGCAAACCTGAGAGACGCAGACCTGGTCGATGCCGATCTGTCCGATGCCGATCTGTCCAACGCCAACCTGAGCGACGCAGACCTAGTCTATGCCGATCTGTCCAACGCCAACCTGAGCGACGCAAACCTGAGCGACGCAAACCTGAGCGGCGCAAACCTGAGCGACGCCAACCTGAGCGACGCAAACCTGACCCGCGCCGATCTGTCCGATGCCGATCTGTCCGATGCCGATCTGTCCGGTGCCAATCTGGCCTGCGCAATTGGGTTTGATAGCGATTAGGCGGGCCTGGCTGGCACCCGTCCAATTGTTCAGCTTGGTCCGATTCGCCCGAGAAACGACTGGCTGATAGTTTTTTGGTGCGCAGACACTGGCGTGCGCATTAGTAATGGCGTTTGTCGGTTGGCGAAGGCATCTCGGAGATGCGAATTCACTACGGGCCAGGCTACCGAGTGTATTTCGTACAAAGAGGCATGGAGATCGTGATCTTGCTGGCGGGCGGCGACAAATCGACGCAGGACAAGGACATCAAGGCTGCGCAAGAGCTGGTGCGACAAGTGTAAAAACTCAGAGCAAGACCACGGTAGAAATTCAGACAAGATCACGTTAAAGCGGCACAAAAACTGTGTGCGGCAACGGTAATGGAGAGGCCATCATGGGAACGATGAAACTGCGCAAGTGGGATACTGTTGAATACCTCAAGACTGAGGAAGACATGGTGCAGTACCTGCAAGCCTGCATGGATGAGGCGGGCGACGATGCCGCCTTCATCGCGGCGGCGCTGGGCAACATTGCCCGTGCGCGTGGCATGAGCCAGCTCGCCAAGGACACGGGCCTGGCGCGCGAAGGCCTCTACAAGACGCTATCTGGTGAAGTCAGTCCGAACTTCGGCACCATTCTGAAGGTCATGCACGCGCTGGGCCTCAAACTGCAACCGCAAGCCGTCACCCACGTCTGACCCCTGGCTCACGCTTGTGCGCTATGGAGTCTGGGCATTATCGGTTGCCCGGAATGCCCGCAGAACATAAAGCCGTAACAAACAGCCCCGTGGGAGATGTCTCACGGGGCTGTTTTTCGCTGATGCAAAAGCATTTGACAGTCAGCGCTCCATAAACCCCATCTTTTTCTTCCGCCCCTGAATCCGCAATGCTTCGGCTATCGATTTGCACACGCTCCCCCTGTCACTCAGGCCCCACGCACAGCGCGGCACCTGAACGCCAGATGGTTTTGTGCGCAGCGCTTAACGCAGCGGTCGGGCAAATTTCAGCAACCACAGCTGAGTAGCCCGTTCGTTCGGTTCATTCGGTGTAATCCGGTAGCGCGCCGCATCCACCGGCTGGCCTTTGGGAAATGCCTCGCGGTCGTCGGCGTTGCTGGTCATGCCAAAATCATTGTCGTTGATCACCGCCAGCGTATCGCGGCCAATCAGCGCCAGGCCTTCGGCTTTTTCAGCCTGCCAGCCGTAGTCGTGCAGATCCAGCAAGCGGGTTTTCTCGATCATCCGCACCCCGGCAGCGCGCAGTTGGGCGCGGTCGCTGGCAAATTCCAGCGGCTTGCCGTCCACCGTCAGTGCATCAATCGGCGTGGCCCGGCTGATGTCCAGGGTGTACAGCACGTTGCGCATCACCTTGTTGGCCCCCTTGCCCTGTTCAATCAGGGCAAAGCGGCCCTGGCCCAGCGCCACCAGATCGCCAATCTTGGCGTCACCCGACTTGGCATAAGCGCCATCGGCACCGTTGTCGGGGCGGCGTTCGGCCACGTCGTGCGGGTAGGCAAAGGTGCGGCTGGTGCGGCTGCGCGGGTCGTATTCCACCAGACGCAAAAAGCGGGCATCGTGGCGCTTGCTGCGCGCCTGCTTGTCGTCAGGCCGGGCCGGGTCGGGGATGTCATCCAGCGTGCTTTGCACCATGGCGTACACCTTGCCATCGGCCACCGCCACGCCTTCAAAGCCCCGGTTGGGCTGACGATACTGAATGATGTCTGGCAGGCCGGCACCGGGTGCGGCCAGGTCGATCAACTGCCCGGTTTTCGGTTCAATCCGCGCCAGAAACGGGCCATATTCGTCGCTGATCCACCACTTGCCTTCGGCGTCGAGGTCAATGCCTTCCGGGTCCAGCCCGCCAGGATCGCCGGCCAGCGGCTCCAGGCAGGCATTCACCGCCTGCTCGCCGGTGGAGCCCACCATGCCAGCCGGCAGCGGCAGCCCGGTAATCGGCGCGCCATTGGGGTGGCGAAATGGCTGCACGGCGGTCAGCCGGGCTCCCTTGGCATCCACGCGCAAGTACGCCGCCTGCGGGGTGTAGCCCGGCACGGCAAAGGTTTTGCCGTTTTTGCCCAGCCCAGCCGGCACATCGCCGTTTGGCCCCCGGTCGGTCAGCGTCAGCAGGGTCAGCCCCTTGGCGTCCTGCTTGAGCAGGCGCAGCCCGGAGCCGATGCCCAGCGGAAAGCCGTGTGGAAACGCCTGCGGCAGCGCGGTATGTTGTCCGGCGCATACCTTGCCCAGCGCCACAAACGCCTGGGGCGGCACGGTCACCACATGACGGTCAATCCGGCTTAGCGCGGCGTCGCCGGGCTGAGCAGCGGGCAGGCCGGCCCACACCGGGGCGCAGAGGGCAAACAGGGAGGCAAGAACAGGGGTCAGGCGCATGGTTTGGAGTCCTGGAACAGCGGAGGGAATACCCGGCAGTGTAGCGCGAAGAGGTCACCAGAAGATGACAACGCCCGTGAGCGCGCGCTTGGGGACGCGCTGATTTATTCAGAAAAACCGTTTTTGCCAAAAGCAAAACCCAGCAAAATCAACCCCCTGGATTCCCGCCTTCGCGGGAATGACGATTTTTTCAGCGTATGCTTAGGAAAACGCGGATTTATTCAGAAAAACCGTTTCCGCCAAAAGCAAAACCCAGCAAAATCAACCCACTGGATTCCCGACTTCGCGGGAATGACGATTTTTTCAGCGTATGCTTAGGAAAATGCGGGTTTATTTAGAAAAACCGTTTCCGCCAAAAGCAAAACCCAGCAAAATCAACCTCCTGGATTCCCGCCTTCGCGGGAATGACGATTTTTTCGGCGTATTCTCAGCGCTGCCAGTAGGTTTTGACATTGACGAACTCGTACAAGCCAAACTCGGACAACTCGCGGCCATAGCCCGACGCCTTCACCCCGCCAAACGGCAGGCGCAAATCCGAGCTGGTATGGCGGTTGATGAACACACTGCCCACTTCCAGTTCGGCGGCCAGTGCCTGGGCGCGGTCGAGGTCGGCGCTGTACAGGCTGGCCCCCAGGCCAAACGGGGTATCGTTGGCCAGGCGGATGGCGTCGGCGTCGGATTGGGCGCGCAGCACGGTGGCCACCGGGCCAAAGGTTTCTTCGCGCCACACCCGACATGCCGGGGTCACCTGGTCCAGCACGGTGGCTGGGTAGAAAAACCCCGGCCCGTCTGGCAGTTCGCCGCCCAGCAGGCAACGCGCACCGTGCGCCACGGCGTCGCAGACTTGTTCGTGCAGCGCGGTGCGCAGATCGGCGCGGGCCAGCGGGGCCAGGGTGGTGTCGGGGTCCAGCGGGTTGCCGGGTTGCTGGCGGCGGGCGGCGGCCAGAAACGCCTGCAGGAACGCCTCGGCAATGTCTGGCACCACAATCATCCGCTTGGCGGCGTTGCACGACTGGCCAGCATCGCGAAAACGCGAATGGGCGGCTTCTTCGGCGGCCAGGGCAATATCGGCATCGGCCAGCACAATGCACGGATTGCTGCCGCCCAGCTCCAGCACGCTTTTCTTGATATGCCGCCCGGCCAGCTCGGCCATCCGGCTGCCGGTGCGGGTGGAGCCGGTAAACGCCACGGCATCGCAGCGGATAATGGCGTGCTCCACCAGCGGGGTGTCGATCCAGGCCATGTCCAGCGCGTCGATGCCCGCTTCGCGCACCAGCTCCAGCAGGCGCTGGCTGGTTTGCGGCACCGACGGCGCGGGCTTGACCAGGCAGCCATTGCCCGCCGCCAGCGCCGGCACGGCAAACCGCAGCACCTGCCACACCGGGTAGTTCCACGGCATCACCGCCAGCACCAGCCCCAGCGGCTCGAAGCTGACGCCAGAGCGGCTGGCCAGGGTGGGGATTTCCTGCGCGGCCAGCAGTTGCGGGGCCAGTTCGGCGTAGTAGTGGCACAGCTTGGCGGATTTTTCCACCTCGGCCTGGCACTCGCCAATCAGCTTGCCCACCTCGCTGGAAATCAGCCTGGCCAGCTCGTCGCGGTGGGCCAGCAGCTGCTGGCTCAGCGCCAGCAGCGTGGCACAGCGCACCGCCACCGACTGACGCCGCCAGTGCAGCTGGGCGGCACGCAGGGCGTCGAGATGGTGGTCAAGTTGCGCCGGCGTCCAGGCCGGGCGGGTAAAAAACACGGCACCAGTGGCCGGGTTGCAGCTTACAAAGGTCATGGGAAGGAGCATAAAGCAAAGCGGCTGGGCGTGCAGCCATGTTTAATAAATTAAACAACTGCCCACGGCCAGACGCTTGTGGAGGAGTGGGGGCCAGCCAGCATCACGGCGGCCCCGTGGTTCAGGTCAGGCGCTGGCCAGATTGGCCGGCTTCACCCCGGTCAGCAGGTAATCCATCAATTCTTTCACGCTGCGAATGGCCGGGCCAAACGGCAGGGTTTCCGAGCCCCGGAAAAACAGCCCCTTGCCCACTTCGCCGCGAAACGCCGACGACAGCTTCAAGTCAATGCAAAACTGCCCCACCTTGGACAAGCCATCGCGCAGCCCGCACACACTCAGGCAATCCAGCCCCTGGGTACAGCGCTTGGGGTCGGCTTTGGCGTTGGCCTGCAAAATGGTTTCGCGCTTGAGATAGCTTTTCAGGAACGGCGTCATCACCCCGCGTGCCGGCAGGCCAGCCACGCTCATGAACTCGACGATGTCTTCCGGCTTGGCGTCAGCCAGCACCTTTTTGAAGTTGGGGTGGGCGTCGCCTTCTTCGGTCACGGCAAACGCCGTACCCACCTGCACCGCCGCCGCGCCCCAGCCCAGATAGGTTTTCACCTTTTCATAGCTGTTCACCCCGCCGGCCACAATCAGCGGAATCTTTTCCCGCTCCAGCCCCAGGGTTTTGAACAGCTCGAAGGTTTCTTCCAGCACCCGGCTGAACTCGAAACGCTCGTGGTCGATGTCTTCTTTTTTCGCCGCGCCCAGATGGCCACCCGCGTACTTGGGATGCTCAATCACAATGGCGTCGGGCAGGCGGTTTTTCTTCATCCAGCGCTTGATCACAATGCTGATGCCACGCGCTTCGGACAAAATGGGCAGCAGCGCCACATCCGGGTAGCCCTGCACCATTTCCGGCAAATCCAGCGGCAGGCCAGCACCCATGGTAATGGCCTGCGCGCCAGATTCGCACGCCTGGCGCACGTAGGCGGCGTGGGAATCCACCGCCTTCATCACATTCACCGACACCATGCCGTGACCCTCGGCCAGTGCCAGCGCCAGCTTGACTTCGCGGTCCAGCGCAATCAGGTTCAGCCGGTCGTAATCGGCCTGCTGGGTGAACTTGGCCGACTCTTCCACCAGATCAGCGTGCAGATGGCGCAAATCGACACTGGCAATCGTCCCCACCCCGCCCAGCCGCGCCACCGTGCCGGCCAGACGATGCGCCGACACGCCAACGCCCATCCCCCCTTGCACGATGGGCTGCAGGGTGTGGCCTTTGATAATCAGGGGAGGAAAAGCGTGCTCGGTCATGGTGGCAATCTGGCTCAAAAAGGAAGTCGCAAGTGTGGCCGTCGTGGCCGGGAGGTGCGTTGACGTGTATCAACACAGCGGACAGATTATAAGGTGACCGGGGTGAGAAGTCTCAATTGATCGATTGTTTGAGATTTACCGCGCCGAGCAGGGACGTATCGGTGGAAAACCAGGCTCAACACAGCAGCCCCCAGCTCAGGCGGAAACCCTTGCCCCCAGTGCCAGCGTGGTGCCAGACCAGGCCAATGCCGGCAGCGGATGCGTTGCGACATCGTTTGCCGCTATCTGCGTGACATGGCCGCGAAAGATTCTGCCCACCAGGTGGTGAACTCCGGGGTGTCGCGGATTGGGTCGAGGTCGGGGTCGGTGCGTAGATGGTCTTCAGTCGGCAAAGTGCCGTGCGCCTGGCAAGTGCGCAGCCAGCGGATGGCGTCGGCGGGGTGGTGCTGGCATGCGGCGACACAGGCCAGGTTGTAGGCGGCTTTGCCGGGATACTGGGACTCGGCTTGCTGCAACAGCGTTTTCGCCTGGCGCAGCAATGCGACCGCCTCGTCTGGGTGCTCGTGATGGATGGCGTGATGTTCGTGCAACAGCGCAACGCTCCAGTTGTTGGCCGCATCATGCATGTCCGGCTTGATCGCCAGCGCCTGGGCGTAGCGCTCGCCCGCTTGCCGCCACAAGGCCCGCGCCGCCAGCAGATCGCTCGCCTCCAGGGCTTGGGCTTCATGATACAGTGCCAAGCCCCAGTTGTAGGCCGCCTCATGCATGTCCGGCTTGATCTCCAACCCCTGGGCGTAGCGCTCGCCCGCTTGCCGCCACAAGGCCCGCGCCGCCGGCAGATCGCTCGCCGCCAGCGCTTGGGCTTCCTGTGCCAGTGCAAGACCCCAGCTGTAGGCGGCCTCATGCTTGTCCGGCTTGATCGCCAGCGCCTGGGCGTAGCGCTCGCCCGCTTGCCGCCACAAGGCCCGCGCCGCCGGCAGATCGCTGGCCGCCAGGGCTTGGGCTTCCCGCGCCAGTGCATTGCCCCAGTTGTTGGCCGCCTCATGCTTGTCCGGCTTGATCGCCAGCGCCTGGGCGTAGCGCTCGCCCGCTTGCCGCCACAAGGCCCGCGCCGCCGGCAGATCGCTCGCCGCCAGCGCTTGGGCTTCATCATCCAGCGCAGAACCCCAATTGTTGGCTATCTCATGCATGTCCAGCTTGATCGCCAGCGCCTGGGCGTAACGCTCGCCCGCTTGCCGCCATAAGGCCCGCGCCGCCGGCAGATCGCTCGCCGCCAGCGCTTGGGCTTCCTGCGCCAGTACCCAGCCCCAGTTGTTGGCCGCCTCATGCTTGTCCGGCTTGATCGCCAGCGCCTGGGCGTAGCGTTCACCCGCTTGCCGCCACAAGGCCCGCGCCGCCGGCAGATCGCTCGCCGCCAGCGCTTGGGCTTCACGATCCAGTGCAATGCCCCAGTTGTTGGCCGCATCATGATAGTCCGGCTTGACCTCCAGCGCTTGGGTATAGCACTCGCCCGCTTGTTTCCATCGCGCCTGCGCGGCAGATAGATCGCTATTTTCGGCCAAAGACTGCGCCTCGCGAGCCAGCGCATCGCCTTTTTCCACCCATGCCCAGCTTTGCACGTCTGGATCAGCGGAGTGTTGTAGCGCGCTTACCCCACTGGTCAGGTAAGCATCCAGGTCTTGGCTGGGCTGTGCGGGTGCGTTTTGCTCAGAGGCATCCGCTTTGAGCAGCGCTTCAGCCCGATCCAGCTGGCGGCGGGTTTGCTTGAGCCAATCAATCCCGTTTGGCTCGTCGCGATAGTAGGGTGTGTCGTTTTGCTTGCCGTCTTGAATAAACTCGGCAATCGGTGCCAGTTGTTCGCGCAGATGCGCAAACGGTTGATCCATCAGCGTGGGCGGCCAGGCGTTCATTTCCAGCGCCAGCTTCATGAAAAAGTGGTCAGCACCTTCGGGGTGATGCACATGAAAGGCGTAGCGCTCTGCGCTGAACAATTCGGCCAGATGCGGTTTGGGCTCGGGCTGGGTGCTGATCCAGTACAGCCCACACTCATGGCGTTCGGCTTGAATCAACTTCAGTAACGGGTCGGCTTCACCGCTATAGCCGACCACAATCCACAGCCGCCGCTCGCGGGCGTGGTCGAACAGCGGCTTGAGTTGCAGGGCGTGCTGCGCCAGTTCGTCCGGGTCGTTCAGCAGGCTAAAGCCATTGCGCTGACCGTGCAGGTGAAACACTGCCAGGTCGGGCAGCTCGGCCATGCGCATTTGGGTGGGGTGAAAGGCAGTGAGGTCGTATACCGCCGGAAACACATTCACCAGCGCACAGGCGCGGGTGATGAGCTGGTCGAAGTTGGTGGTCAGCACCCGGTCGAGGCGTTTGTATTTGAGCAATTGCGCCAGGCCGATATGCGCCCAGTTGATTTTTGAGCCGTCGATATAGCGCTTGAGCAGGGTGCGGCGCTGGTCGGGGAGGAGCGCTTGCATGCACAGGTTGTAATTGGGACTGAGCTGGCCGCATTCAGCCGCTTTCTTTTGGGCGCGCTGCCAGGCTTGGGGAAACAGCCCCCGAATATCGTCAATGATGCCGCCGGCCAAGGGGATGCCGCCCGAGAACGAACAGCCAGCACCAATCAGCACGGTGGCGCGGCCCTCGCTGCGGCGCAGGTCTTCGGCCAGGTCGGCAAAGCTGCGTTGAGCGTATGCGGGCGGTGGTGAGAGCGCGGGGGTGGGCGAGGCGGGCTTAGTGGAGGTCATGATGGCAGTGGCAGCGGGGCGGACAATGCCATCAGGATGAAAGGAGTCACGACGGGCGTCAAGGGCGGGGGGGAGTGCGTCGCCCGTTGGTGTAACCCACCCTCGCCAGCGTAAGCGGTCAGCGCGACACCCGGCCATGCCGGGCGTCGCACCTGGTGCGCTCAGCCCAACCGGAAATGCGCCACTTCCCGGTCCAGCCGGGTCACCACGCCCAGCAGAGAGGCGGCGGTGTGGGCCGAACCACGGGCGGCCGCGCCAAACTGTTCGGCGGCGCTGGCCACCCGCTCAACATGGCTGCCGATATGACGGGCGGCGTGGGTTTGTTCTTCCAGCGCGGCAATCAGCCCGTCCAGTTCCTGGCGGGTTTCGCCGGCCCCCTGGCGCAGTTCGCGCAGCGGGGTGAGCAGCTCGCGCACCAGGGTGACGCCAAAGGTGACCACATGCTCGCCCTGCAGCAGGTTGGCGGCGGCCAGTTGGGTTTGTTTCTGGATGGTCTGAATGGTCTGGTCAATTTCCTGGGTGGCGCGGGTGGTGTGTTCGGCCAGCTTGCGCACTTCGTCGGCCACCACGGCAAAGCCGCGCCCCTGCTCGCCGGCGCGGGCGGCTTCGATTGAGGCGTTCAGCGCCAGCAGGTTGGTCTGGTCGGCAATGTCGTTGATTACACTGACAATCCGGCCAATTTCGCTGGTTTTATTGGCCAGCGCGGCCACGTCCTGCGCCGAGCTGTCGATGGTGTCGATCATTTTATTGATTTCGCTGGCGGCCTCGCCCAGCAGTTGGTCGCTGCGGCTGGCCAGCTGTTCCGAGCGTTCGGCCACTTTCAGCACGCGCAGCGACGCGCCGGACAATGATTCGATATTGCCGCTGAGCTGTTCCACGGCAACGGCCATGGAGGCGGTGGCGCTGCCTTGTTCCACCGCACCGGCGGCAATCTGCTCACAGGAAATCGACAGCTCGCGGGCAGCCTGGGTCACGTCCTGGGTAGCACCGGAAATATTGCCCACCAGATTGCGCAGGCTGTGGCGCATGCCGGCCAGCCGGCCCAGCAGGCTTTTGCTGTCGCCAGGGCGGGCGGGTACGGCGTGGGCCAGGTCGCCGTCGGCAATGCGCGACACCGCCTCACCGGCAGTGCGCGGGTCGCCGCCCAGCGGGCGGGTGACGCTGCGGATAATCCACAGGCCAATGATGCCAGCCAGCAGCAGCGCCAGCGAGGTCAGGGTCAGCAGGGTGGTTTCCAGCTGGCTGGCCTGCTGCTCTGCCTGCTGGCCGCCGCTGACAAACAGCTGTTCCTGCAGGTGCAGGAAGCGGTCCATCTCCTGCATATAGCGCTCCATGGCCGGCAAGCCCTGACGCTGGAACAGGTCACGCGCCAGCGGGGCCTGGCCAACGTCGATCAGCTCGATCACCTTGCCGCTGACTTCAACAAACTGCTCGCGCGCCTGGCGCACCTTGACCAGCAACGCCTTGCCTTCCGGACGGTAAACCAGGGTGTCCAGTTCAGCCAGGTTGGCGGTAATCACCCGGGCGCGCTCGGGGCGGGCCTGTTTGAATGCCTCCACCAGGTCGGGGCGGTCTTCTTCCACCAGCACGTATAGCTCGCGCGCCACGGCATTGAGCCGCGAGGTGATTTGATTGGCCAGGCTGACCTTGCGGGCATCCTGCCGCACCATGCGGTCGATGGTTTTGCGGTTTTGGTCCAGGCCATTCAGGCCAAGCCCGGCCAGGATGAGCAATAACCCCATCAGCAGCACAATTCCCAGGCTAACGCGTTGCAATAAGCTCAGGCGTGTTTGATTCATGGCGGGGCCTTTCTTCATATTGATTCAATCCTGGCCGAGTACACTGGGCCAGCGGTAAAACTTGGCGATAAAAAACCGGCCCATGACAGGAGCCGGTCAATGAGGTCGGCCTACCGATTCAAAACCAGGCAAGCGGACCAGTCAAGAAACATTCTGCGCACGCTTCATATGCAGGCCAGCATGCCAGGAATTTCGGTCGCGCGAATGGCCGGATCAGCGCGGGGTCACGCCCAGCCAGGGCGGGCCAAGCCGAGGAAGTTGTCGTATTTGTTAGGGACACGCTGATTTATTCAGAAAAATCGTGTTTGCCAAAAGCAAAACCCAGAATGACGATTTTTTCAGCGTGTCCTTAGCGGGCGGAAGAGGCTGGCGGGGTGAGCTGCTGGCACACCTGGGCCAGTTCGTGGCGCAAGGTGTGCATGGTCTGGGTGAGTTGCTGCAACTTCAGGGTAATGCGCTGGGCACAAAACGGAGCATGCAGGTTCATCGCGGGTTTCCTCACGGTGGCAGAAGATCAAGTGGTTCAGTGTTTGCTTGATGGCGCAGGCTTGGCTGGCCAGGCACGGGCAGTTGGCGCGGTCCCGATGGCGGCAGTGTTGCAGGCCAATATTGCAATGCAATGAAAAAGCTTAACCATCTAGAAATATCGTAATGATCCGTGTCAGCCTGGCCACCGGGCGGGAGAAACGCAATCTGCGCATGAAGATGCGTGATCCCGCTACCACTGTCACAGGAACTCAGTAAATCTACGCTATTAATAATGTATCCAGCCATGAATCAAGTGATTACAAAATGAAACTCTCTCTCAAATTGGCCTGCATCGTGCTGGCCGCCGCCCTCGGCCTGCTGCTGTTATCGGCCTATTCGCTCTATGTGCTGCGCGACAATATGGTGGAAGAGCGCAAAGCGTCAGTCCATATGCATTTGCGCATGGTGGCCAACCAGATTGCCCAGTTTCAGGCAGCAGAAAAATCCGGGGCATTAAACCGGGACGAGGCACAAAAGCAGGCGGCGCAAGCCATTCGCGCCTTGCGCCATGAAGGGGATTATTTCTTTCTGCGCAACACTGCCGGCCTGTCGATTGTGCATCCGGACAAGCGCAAGGAAGGCAAAACCGACGGGGCCGGCACCCTGCCGGATGGCCGCCCCACCATGCAGGGTTATCTGGATGTGCTGGCCAAGGCCGATTTTGGCTACGTGCCGCTGATGACCAAGCGTCCTGGTGGCGAAGTGCCAGTGCCCAAAATCAACGGCGTGATCCGCATCGACGGCTGGGACTGGATTTTGGGCACCGGGGTGTTTCTGGACGATGTGGACCGGGTATTCTGGCAACGGGCCGGGCAGTTCTTGCTGATTGGCGTGGCGGTGCTGGCGCTGGTGGTGGGCCTGGCGGCCTGGCTGGCGCGTGAAATTTACCGCACCCTGGGTGGTGAACCGGGGTACGCGGCAGAAGTAGCCAGCCGAATTGCCAGCGGCAACCTTAGCCAGCCCATCCACACCGAGCGGGACGACAGCCTGCTGGGTGCCATGGCGCGGATGCAGGGCAGTTTGTCGGCCATGGTCACCACCATCCAGTCCGGTGCCGCCCAGCTTAACCAGTCGGCGCTGGACATCAACCAGGAAATGCAGCAGATGAGCGAAATGGCGCACGCCTCGTCGGAGGCCACCCTGTCCACCACGGCGGCGATTCAGCAGTTGTCCAATAGCGTGCTGCAAATTTCGGAAAACGCCCAGCAAACCCAGCTGCATTCGTCACGCGCCAGCCACCTGGCGGAAGAAGGCGAGGTGCTGGTCAGCGATGCCGCCCAGTGCATTGGTCTGGTGGCGCATCAGCTGGAACAGGCGTCTGGCCAGATTGCCTCGCTGGACAAGCGCGCCAGCGACATTGGCGGCATTGCCAATGTAATCAAAGACATTGCCGACCAGACCAATCTGCTGGCGCTGAATGCCGCCATTGAAGCCGCCCGCGCTGGCGAACAAGGCCGGGGCTTTGCCGTGGTGGCCGATGAAGTGCGCAAGCTGGCCGAGCGCACCACCACCGCCACCAGCCAGATTGCCCAGATGATTCAGGCGGTGCAAGACGACACCCATCACGTGGTGGCCAGCATGCAAACCGCCGCGCCACAGGTGGACAGCAGCGTGAACAAGGCCCGCTCGGCAGCGCAAGCGCTGCAGGAAATCCGCGCTGGGGCGTCGCTGGCGCTGGACAATATCCGCGACGTGGCCCATTCCACCCAGGAGCAAAGCGCCGCCAACCACAGCGTGGCCGACCATATCGAGCGGATTGCCTCGATGGTGGAAACCTCGGCCAGCGCGGCGCGCAATGCCCAGCACAATGCCGGGCGGCTGGAAGCGCTGGCCAAAGAGCTGAATCAGGCAGTCGCCCGCTTTACCGTGTCAGCCTGGATCAGCCCTGCAGGCGGAAATGCGCCACCTCGCCATCCAGCCGGTTGACCACGCCCAGCAAGGTGGACGCGGTGTGTGCCGACTGGCGGGCCGCCAGGCCAAATTCTTCGGCGGCGCTGGCCACCCGTTCAATATGGCTGCCGATATGCCGGGTGGCGTGGGTTTGTTCGTCCAGCGCCAGCATCAGTTCGTCCAGCTCGCGGCGGGTTTCGCCTGCGCCTTCGCGCAGCTGGCGCAGCGGGCTGACCAGATCGCGCACCAGGCGCACGCCAAAGCCCACCACCTGCTCGCCGTGCAGCAGGTTGTCGGCGGCCAGCCGGGTTTGCTGCTGGATACTCTGGATCATCTGGTCAATTTCACGGGTGGCGCGGGTGGTGTGTTCAGCCAGCTTGCGCACTTCGTCGGCCACCACGGCAAAGCCGCGCCCCTGCTCGCCGGCGCGGGCGGCTTCGATCGAGGCATTCAGCGCCAGCAGGTTGGTCTGGTCGGCAATGTCGTTGATCACGCCGACAATCCGGCCAATCTCGCTGGTTTTGCTCGCCAGCGCTGCCACGTCCTGCGCCGAATTGTCGATGGTGTCGATCATCTTGCCAATCTCACCGGCGGCTTCGCCCAGCATGCGGTCGCTTTCGCTGGCCAGGGTGTCCGCCCGACCGGCCACCTCCAGCACCCGGCGTGATGACTGCGCCAGGGTGTCGATATTGCTGCCCAGCTGTTCTACCGCCGCCGCCATCGACGCGGTGGAGCTGCCTTGTTCCAGCGCGCCAGCGGCAATCTGGGCGCAGCTGCTGGACAAATCACGGGCGGCTTGCGACACATCGCCAGTGGCTCCCTGAATATTGCCCACCAGATTGCGCAGGCTGCCGCGCATGCCAGAGAGCCGGGCCAGCACGCTGTGCGGATGGGCGTTGCCAGCCGGCACCTGGCTGGCCAGGTCGCCCTGAGCAATCCGGTTCAGCGCCTCGCCGGCCACACGCGGGTCGCCGCCCAGTGGCCGGCTGACGCTGCGCACCAGCCAGATGGCAATCACCAGGGCGGCCAGCAGGCTGGCGCTACCAATCAGTGTCAGCCACAGGCGAAATGCCGCCACGGTGTCGTTGGCCTGCTGGCTGTGTTCGGCCAGCCGGCGTTTTTGCCAGTCCAGATAACGGTCTACTGCCGCCAGGTAGGCGCTGAAGGCGGGCAGGCCGGCGCGGTCAAACTGGCTGCGGCCTTCGGCAAACTGGCCGACGTCCAGCAGCGGGGTGAGCTGGGTCAGCGCGGCCAGCACCTGCTGGCGGCGGCTGAGCACATCGGCCAGCAAGGCGCGGCCTTGCGTGTCGTCGGTCAGGCGCTCCAGCGCAGCAAAATGCTGGCCGATGGCCTGACGGCGGGCAGGTTGTACCTGGATAAAGCGGGCGTAGGCGTTGCTGTCTTCGCGGTTGAGCAGCTGGGTCAGCTCGCGGTCTACCTGGCCCAGCAGCAGTGCGGCCTGGCTGGCGTGGTCCACCTTGGCGGCTTCCACCTCGGCCAGTTGCCGGGTCATGCCTTGCAACTGGGTCAGCCCCAGGCTGCCAGTAGCAATCGACAGCAGCAATAGCCCCACCAGTAGGGCAATGCCCACAATGGTGCGCTGAAGCAGGGAGAGCGAAATCATCATGGCAGGGCCTTTGCAGTGAGTGGGCAGAAACGGGTCAATCGGCCATCAACCAGGCCAGGGTGTGTTCCAGCGCATCCTGCGGGTGGCTGCTGTCGGGGTGTTGCTGATAGACCGCGTCCAGCTCGTGACGCAGCTGGGCCAGATTCTGGCTCAGGCGTTGCAGATCGTGGTGTACCCGTTGCAGCGCGGTGTCGGGGGTATGGATGGGCATGGTGGGCTCCAGGGCAAAACAGCAAGAAGACAACGCAACCAGTAGTGGGGGGGTCGCGTCGGCAGAAAACCAAAAAACTTGATAGCCAGATGTTAATTATTCTCAATTGTAAAGACAAGTATCAGGTAAGTAAACCTTGCTTCAATTAAGGAAATTTATGTAAAGGCCCGCGCCCGGCTGGCAGATTTTTCTGTAATTGCTTGTTTTTGCTGAACTTGCTAAAGTCATGCACTATCTTGCACTTCTTCCATTTTCGATAAGGCTGCCATGTTTGCTTCCCTGTCGCTGGTCTGGCGCGTGCGCGCTGGCCTGGCCTGTTTGCTGCTGATTCTGGGCGGCGTGCTGACCATCAGCCTGTATGGCGTCAATGCCCTGCACCAAACCACCCAGCGGGTGGCGATTCAGGATGGCAATAAAGTGCTGCATGCCCAGCAGGCCCTGTTTGGCCTGAATGCGCTGGCGCGCGACATCTATCCGCTGGTCAACGGCACGCCATCACAAAGCGATATCGACGGCCTGCGCCAGCATCTGCCTGGCTATCAGGCCAGCATTGCCCAGGCGCTGGACACCTTGCAGCCACAATTGGCCCACCCCAGCGACCAGGCCATGCTGGCCGCTATCCGCACCCGTCACGCGGCCTTCAGCCAGACAGTCAACGCCTTGCTGGACTTGCTCGACCAGGGCGAAAGCGACGCTGCCAGCGCGCATTTTCATACGCTGGGCGTGCCGGCGCTGCGTGACGACATGCTGGCAATTGAACGGTTCTTGAAAGCGCAGAATCAGGCGTTTACCCAGGGCGCGGCACAAAGTGACGCCGACGCCAGGGAGATCCGCCAGTGGCTGCTGGTGGTGGCGCTGATTGGCTCGCTGGGCTCACTGCTGGTGGGCGGGCTGATCCTGCGCAGCGTCACCCGCCCCCTGGGCGGCGATCCGCAACAGGCCGGCGCAGCAGTGGCCGACGTGGCCGCCGGGCGGCTGAACCAGCCGCTGCCGGTCAAAGCTGGCGATGGTCACAGCCTGATGGCCCGGCTGGAAACCATGCGCCAACGGCTGTATGAAATGGTGGCGTCGATTGTGCAAAGCACCGGCCAGGTGGACCGCGCCGCCCGCCAGCTATCGGCAGACTGTGCGCAGATTGCCGAAGGCGCGCGCGAACAAACCCTGTCTACCGCCAGCATTGCCAGCGCGGTGGAAGAGCTGTCCGGCACCATTCAGCACTTGTCCAGCCAGACCGAACAGGTGGTGACCCTGGCCGAAGCCGCCGAAGACCTGGCCGACCGCACCCAAAGCGGGCTGAGCGGTGCCGCCGGGCATATCCAGCACATGACCTCGGCGCTGAACCTGGCCCACCACGACATGAGCGAACTGGCCGACAAAACCGACAGCATTGGCAAGGTGGCGGCGGTGATTCATGGCATTGCCGAGCAAACCAATCTGCTGGCGCTGAACGCGGCCATTGAAGCGGCACGGGCGGGCGAATCCGGGCGCGGTTTTGCCGTGGTGGCCGACGAGGTGCGCAAGCTGGCCGAGCACACCGCACGCGCCACCCAGGACATCGACCACACCATCCAGACCATCCAGCAGCAAACCCGCCAGGCTGCCGGGCGGCTGAACGACAGCCAGCAAGGCGTGGCAGCCAGCGTGGCCGAAATCGAAGCGCTGCATACGCCGATGCGCCATCTGCGCGACGGCGCAGAGCACACCCGTCAGGCGGTGCAGGTGCTACAGGGCGGCCTGGCCGAACAAGCCAGCGCCGCCGGCCAGATTGGCCAGCAGGTGGAGCGGGTGGCCAGCACCGCCGAGGCGTTTGTGCAACGCGCCCAGCAATCGGCGCACACCGCCGATGCACTGCTGAGCGTGGTCACCCGGCTGGATGGCGAGGTGGCGCACTTTAAGGTGTAGTGCGTGGTGGAGCCCGGAGCTTATCCCTGCCGGGTGCGCGGCGTCAGCCGTATCAGCTTTTCATGCACCGGTCCCGGCACATACTGACGAATTACCGCCTCCCAGCCCTTCGGCCCGACCAGCCCCTTGACCATGGTGGACGACACCTCGGCAAACTCGCGTGGCGGCAACAGAAAGATGGTGGTGATGTCCGGGTGCAGGTCGGAATTCACGTAGCGCATGGTGCGCTCAAACTCGTAGTCGCTGGCGGTGCGGATGCCGCGCACAATATAGTTGGCCCCCACCGACTGGGCGTAATCCACCAGAAACTGGTTTTCAAAGCTGTCCACCCGCAAATTGGTGTACTGCTGGGTGGTTTCGCGCAGCATCGCCGCCCGCTCGTCAGCCGAGAAGGTGTAATGCTTGTCCGGGTTGTAGCCCACCGCCACAATCAGCTCGTCAAACAGCTCCACCGCCTTGTGAATCATCCACAGGTGGCCGTTGGTCACCGGGTCAAAGCTTCCTGCGTATACCCCTCGTTTCACTGGCGTAGTCTCCGTCATCACTGGCTGAGTGTTCTGGCCAGGCCGCAAGTGGGCGGTGGCCGCATGCTGGAAGTGGAGATGGCCGGCAAAACCGGGCCGGGCAGGGCCCTGTGCCGGGGCTGGGTTTGCCGGGGGTGTTCGCACTTCCTGATTTGCCGCGACTGTAAGCGGACAAGGCCGGCGGGGTAAAGATTTTTTTCGTGGCGGCAGCCATGGGCGGTGCTCACTGACGGCGATCATTCCACGCCCCGGACTCGTGGCTGGCGGCGTAAACCGTTAGACTACCCGCGCGCGCAACCGTCTGTATGGCGCGAGGCGCGGGCAGCCACGGCAACGGCCAGCCCTCCTGGCACCACCCGCTAAGCTGGCCGATAAATGTCCGTCGGTGTCTCTTTTTTTCTTGACAAGCCGCCGGCAGAGCGCTCCTGGCTCATGGGTTATGCACACTGGCAGGCCAAACCCCATGGCCATATTGACGTGACTGTGACGCAAAACGGCTTTTTTGTAAGTGATTGTTTATTCATGATAATTTTGCATGATGATTTTTTGGGCAACCCAGCCAAAGCCTTGTCATCCGGGGCTTGCCCCGGCTTGTCCGCTGATTGTGCACAAACTTATCCACAGCTTGTGTGAATAGTTCAGCCAAGCCCTTGCCAGACAAGGATTCTTTGCCCTGCGCGCTGACCGCCGACAGCCTGGCCAAACCGCACATTGTCCAGGTGGTGTTCGACGTGCCGCTGGACCGCGCCTTCGATTATCAGTCGGCGCAGCCGCTGGCGGTGGGCAGCCGGGTGCTGGCGCAGTTTGGGCCGCGCAAGCTGGTGGGGGTGGTGGTGGGTCAGCGCGCCAGTTCACCGCATACGCTCAAGCCGATTGGCACGGTGCTGGATGCGCTGCCGCCGCTGCCTGCCGACTGGCTGGCGCTGGGCCAGTTTGCCGCGCGCTACTACCACCATCCACTTGGGCAAACCCTGTTTACCGCGCTACCCAGCGCGCTGCGCAATCCCCCGCGCCGCCCGCTGACAGCGCCCCCCTTGTACGCGCTGACCGCCGCGGGTGCCGCCTGGCAACCCAAGGCGCAGGCGGTGCGCCAGCTGGCCTTGCTGGCGCGGCTGCGCCAGGGGCCACTGGGGCTGGACGAGGCGCGCAGCCTGCACGCCAGCCATCCCCGCCTGCTGCGCGACTGGGCTCAGGCCGGCTGGGTCACCCAGGTGGCAGCAGAACAGGCGGCGATGACGGTATGCCCCGGCCCGGCGCTGAACGCCGAACAGGCCGAGGTGGTGGCCGGGCTGGATTGGCACGGGTTTTCTGCCACCTTGCTGGATGGCATTACCGGCAGCGGCAAAACCGAAGTGTATTTGCAGTGGATTGCCCGCGTGCTGGCGGCGGGCCGGCAGGCGCTGGTGCTGGTGCCGGAAATCAACCTCACCCCGCAGCTGGAAGCACGCTTTCGCGCCCGCTTTCCGCACACGCCCACCGTGTGCCTGCACAGCCACCTGGCCGACGGCGCACGCGCGCAGGCCTGGCTGGCCGCCTGGCAGGGCCGGGCGCGGCTGGTGATTGGCACCCGGCTGGCGGTATTCACCCCGCTGCCCGAGCTGGGGCTGATTGTGGTGGACGAGGAGCACGACGGCTCGTTCAAGCAGCAGGACGGCCTGCGCTACCATGCCCGCGACCTGGCGGTGTGGCGGGCGCAGCAGGCCGGCGTGCCGGTAGTGCTGGGTTCGGCCACCCCGTCGCTGGAAAGCGTGGCCGCCGTGCAGGCGGGCCGTTACCGCCACGCCCGGCTGACCCGCCGCGCCAGCGCCGCCGCGCTGCCGGCTATTCATCTACTGGATATCCGCCGGCAACTGCTCGATGAAGGCATCGCCCCGGCGGCGTGGCAGGCGCTGGCCGATGGCCTGGCCGCCGGCGAAACCAGCCTGGTGTTCATCAACCGGCGCGGCTGGGCACCGGTGCTGGCGTGCGTGGACTGTGGCTGGCTGTCGTCCTGCCCGCATTGCGCGGCGCGGCTGGTGCTGCACTGGCAGGACCGCCGGCTGCAGTGCCACCATTGCGGCCATCACGAAGCCATCCCGCACGCCTGCCCCAGCTGCGGCAACCCCGACCTGAAACCGCTGGGGCAAGGCACCCAGCGCATTGAAGCCGCCTTGCGCCGGCAGTTTCCGCAGGCGCGCATTGCCCGCATCGACCGCGATACCGTCAGCCGGCGCGATGCCTGGGCCGACATCGACCGCCAGGTACACGCTGGCGAGCTGGATATGCTGGTCGGCACGCAAATGCTGGCCAAGGGGCATGATTTTCCGTCGCTGTCGCGGGTGATCGTGCTCAATGCCGATGGCGGGCTGTATAGCGCCGATTTCCGCGCCGAAGAACGGCTGTTTGCCCTGCTCACCCAGGTGGCCGGCCGCGCCGGACGCGGCAGCCTGCCTGGCCAGGTGTGGGTGCAAACCCAGTTTCCCGAGCACCCACTGTATCTGGCGCTGCAAGCGCACGACGTGCCCGGCTTTGCCCAACGCCTGCTGGAAGCACGCGCCAACGACGGCTATCCGCCCGCCGTGTTTCAGGCACTGCTGCGCGCCGACGCGCCACAGCTGGACACCGCCATGGCGTTTTTGCAGCAGGTGCAACAGCACGCCAGCCAGCCGGCCAGCCCGGTGCTCTGCCTGGGTCCGGCCCCGGCCAGCATGGCACGGCTGGCCGGGCGCGAACGGGCGCAATTATTGCTGCAATCGGCCCGTCGTGCGCCGCTGCACGCGCTGCTGTCGGCGCTGTGCGCCGAACTCGATGCCTGGGCCAAACCATTTGGCTCAAGCTTGCGCTGGTCGCTGGATGTGGACCCGCAAGAGGTATAAACCGCCCGTCAAGTTTGATCTACCTGACTCATCCACCGGGCCGCCCGCCAGCATGGCCGCCCATTCACACAGAACAGAAATTGCTCACTATGATGTTTCGCCCGATATTTGCCAGCCTATGCCTGCTGATGGCCAGCCATGCCCACGCACTCAATCTTGGCGGCTTTCGCCCCGACGAAGTGGCCATCTGGATGGCTCCGCAGGACGGCGGGCCCGCGATAGTCCAGCATCGCGCCGATGTGCCGATGAACCCGGCGTCCACCATGAAGCTGCTCACCACGCTGTCGGCGCTGGAAATCCTGGCCCCGGATTACCGCTGGCGCACCGACCTGCTGGCCGACGCCCGTCCACGCGGCGACACCCTGGACGGCGCGCTGTACTGGCGCGGCGGCGGCGACCCGCACTTTGACCGCAACGACCTGGCGGCGCTGGTGCGCGACCTGCGCGGGCGCGGCATCCGCCATCTGGCCGGCGATGTGATTCTGGACAAACAGCGCTTTGCCCGCACCGGCAGCGCCGACGACTTTGCCAGCGACAGCGACAAAGCCTTTGCCGTGCCGCCGGACGCGCTGCTGGCTCATCTCAAGGTGGTGTGGGCCACGCTGTTTGCCCAGCCCGACGGCGTGCGCGTGGCACTCGACCCACCGCTGGACGGGCTGAGTGTGGACAACCGGCTGACCGCCACCGCTGGCCCATGCGATGGCGGCATCAAGCGCTATGCCAGCCTGAGCGCGCAGGGCAACACCCTGCGTCTGGACGGCACACTGCCCGCCGGCTGCGACGGCAGCAAGCTGTTTGTGCCGGTGTGGGAGCACGACGCCTATCAGGCAGCGCTGTTCACCGCGCTGTGGCGCGAAGCCGGCGGCAGTTTTGCCGGCACCGTGCGCCGGGGTGTCACCCCGGCATCGGCGCAATTGCTGGCCAGCGTCAGCTCACCCACCCTGGCCGAGGTGATTCGCGACATCAACAAATACAGCAACAACACCATGGCCCGACAGCTGTTTCTCACCCTGGGTGCTGAACAGCCGGTGGACGGCGACGTGCTGCGCGACGGCGAAACCGCCGTGCGCCGCTGGGCGGCACAGCGCAAACTGGCGCTGCCTGGGCTGCAACTGGAAAACGGCTCGGGCCTGTCGCGGCGCGAACGCATCAGCGCCGCCGGGCTGGGCGCGCTGCTGCAAGCCGGGGCCAACTCGCCCTACGCGCCAGAATTCATGGCCTCGCTGCCGATTGCCGCCCGCGACGGCACCCTGCGCCGGCGCTTTGTCGGCCAGCCGGTGGAAGCGCGGCTGAAAACCGGCTCGCTTAACGACGTGCGTGCGCTGGCCGGGTATGTGAAGGCGCTGAATGGTCAGCGCTATGCGCTGGTGGTGCTGGTCAACAGCCCGCGTGCCAGCGAGCTGACCCCGGCGCTGGACGCACTGGTGGCCGGACTGATCAGCCAGCCGGGCAAACGGGAGGCCAGCGAATGAAGCGCAGCGTGATCTGGCTCTGGCTGGGGCTGTGCCTGGCACCGCTGGCCCCCCTGTGGGCAGCGTCGCCCAATGCCCCGGCAGCGCGGCTGAACTGGCCGATCCAGCCGGGGCGCAGCCTGGCGTTTGTGCCGCTGGACATCAGCGAGGCGGCGCTGAACGAGCGCTTTGGCCCGTTCAATGTGCAATCCACCCAGATCAAGCTCGACGCCGGCGACCCCTACCCGGCCAGCGTGCTGTTTCCGCGCGATGGCGACAAGCGCATCACCCTGGTCTGGCGCGACCCGGTCAAGCGCAGCGGCATTGCCGTGGCGGTGGTACGCGGCCAGCGCTCGTTCTGGAGCCTGCCCGGCCAGATTTCGCTGGGCACCGGCGTGGCCACGCTGGAAAGCCGCAATGGCCGCCCGCTGCTGCTGGCCGGCATCGGCCCCAATCAGGGCGGACATATTGTCAGCTGGAATAACGGCGCGCTCAGTACGGCGCTGGCCAAGGTCACGCTGTACGTGGCCGACTACAACTTTGCCCTGCTCAGCGCCTCGGCCCAGCAGGCCCTGGCCGCCGGGGTGTACCCGTCCACCGTGCGCGCCGTGCAGCTGCTCAACCCGGCGGTGAGTGAATTTCGCGTGCAGTTCAGCGCTCCGGCCTTGCCGTGAGCGTCTGACAGCCGGCATGGCGGGAAAAGCGCGCAGCGGCAGACGTTTGCGCCGTCCTTGAACCTGCACATGGAGCCTCTCGCACTTTCCCGCTACACTTCCCCCTTCAAGCCAACGTTGTCCAGGACCCTGCGATGAAACCCGTTACCCTCTATGGCACCGGCGTGTGCCCTTACTGCGACATGGCCGAGCGCCTGCTGGCCAGCAAGGGCGTGGCCAATCTGACTAAAATCCGCGTCGATCTGCAACCCGAGCAGCGCGAGCACATGATGAGCATCACCGGTCGGCGCACCGTGCCGCAAATTTTCATTGGTGAGCTGCATGTGGGTGGCTATGACGACCTGTCGGCGCTCAACCGCGCCGGCAAGCTTGATGCGCTGCTGGCCGACTGACTGCCGACAGCATGGCATCGCGTCCGGCTTCATGCGATGATTAAGCCCTTTTCTTTTATCCGCTTTTTTACTGAGACCCTGTCATGAGCGAACAAGACCTGAACCCGGCATTTTCCATCGAAAAAATCTACGTCAAAGACCTGTCGCTGGAAGTCCCGCACGCCCCGGCCATTTTTCTGGAGCGCGAACAGCCGGAAATCGACCTGCAACTGGCCACCGCAGGCCAGGCGCTGGAAGACGGTGTGTTTGAAGCCGTGATTACCGTGACCGTGACTGCCAAGCTGGGCGAGAAGGTGATGTTCCTGGTAGAAGCCGCCCAGGCTGGCATTTTCCAGATCCGCAATGTGCCGGAAGAAGACATCAGCGGCATTCTGGCCGTGGCCTGCCCGAACATCCTGTTCCCGTATGCCCGCGAAACCGTGTCCGACGTGGTCACCCGCGCCGGCTTCCCGCCGGTGCTGCTCACCCCGATCAACTTCGAATCGCTGTACGCCCAGCAGATGGCAGCGCAAGACGGCGATGCAACGCATTAAGCTGATCAGCGTCGTGGCGCTGCTGGGGATGGCCACCGCAGCGCAGGCGCTGGAATTCCGTTCGGTCAAGGCGCATGGGGCCATCATGCACGAAGCGCCGTGGGCCAGCTCGAAAAAGCTTTATGTGCTCAGCCAGGGCTATCCGGTGGAAGTGATCGGCAGCCAGCCCGACTGGGCGCGGGTGCGCGATATGGCCGGTGGCGTGGCGTGGATGCCAGTGTCCAGCCTGAGCAGCCAGCGCACCGTGGTGGTGTCGGCGGCCCGCGCCGAGCTGCGGCGCAGCCCGGACAGCAAGGCACCGCTGGCATTTGCCGCTGCCAGGGATGTGGTGCTGACCCTGGTCGAACCGCCAAAATCCGGCTGGGTGAAGGTTCGCCATGCCGATGGCAGCAGTGGCTACGGCCCGATTTCGGCGTTCTGGGGGCTGTAGGCGGCGATGAAACTGAGCATTTTTGGTGCCGGAGCCTGGGGCACAGCTTTGGCGGTGGCACTGGCCGGGGAACATCAGGTCACGCTTTGGGCCCGCGATGCGGCACTGATCGACACCCTGCGCGACACCCGGCGCAATCCGCGCTATCTGCCGGAAGCCCGGTTGCCCGAGTCTTTGCAGCTGACCGCCGACTTTGCCGTGGCCGCCAACACCGACCTGGCCCTGGTGGTTACCCCGATTGCCGGCCTGCGCCCCACCCTGCAGCGTTTGCTGACCGAGCGCGGCGCAGCCCTGCCGCCGGTGCTGTGGGCCTGCAAGGGCTTTGAGGCCGGCACCGGCTTGCTGCCGCATGAGGTGGCGGCGCAGGTGCTGCCGGCGGGTGCCGCGTGCGGGGCCTTGTCTGGCCCCAGTTTTGCCAAGGAAGTGGCCGAGGGCCTGCCTTCGGCGGTGACGCTGGCGATGACACATCCGGCACTGGCGCGCCAGCTGGCGCGCCAGTTGCACACCCGCCTGCTGCGCCTGTACGCCAACGACGACCTGACCGGGGTGGAAGTGGGCGGCGCGGTAAAAAACGTGATGGCGATTGCCGCCGGGGTGGCCGACGGCCTGCAGTGTGGCCACAATGCCCGCGCCGCACTGCTGACCCGTGGCCTGGCCGAAATCAGCCGGCTGACCCAGGCGCTGGGCGGCCAGCCGGCCACGCTGATGGGCCTGTCCGGACTGGGCGACCTGATCCTGACCTGCACCGGCAATCTGTCGCGCAACCGTCGGGTGGGCATGTTGCTGGCAGAAGGCCGCACGCTGGACGATATTCTGGCCTCGCTGGGCCATGTGGCAGAAGGCGTACCCACCGCCAGGGAAACCCTGGCCCGCGCCCAGGCGCTGGGGGTGGATATGCCGATTACCGCCGGGGTGTGCGCCATGTTGTTCGAGCACGCCAGCCCACACGCGGTGGTGGCAGCCTTGCTGGAGCGAGCCCCCAAGGCAGAAGACGGCAGCGGGCTGCTGGGCTAGCACTGAGCCACCGCTCTCGTCGTCAGTCGCCATGATATGAACCGATGATTGGCACAGATACCCAAGGTCAGCGCGCGAGTATTTCAACGGGACGGCCTCGACCGCTTTCGGCATGAACCTCACCCGACGTGTCGTTCCCGCGCAGGCGGGAACCCAGACCGCACCACAGCGTGCGCCGTAGGCGTTGGGCGTGGAGGGGGACAGTCGTGAGCACTCATACCCGCTGCACGCTGTGGATGCCCCTGGATTCCCGCCTGCGCGGGAATGACGGGGTGGAGTGCGGCAGGTGGTTCGCTGTGGCTAGGTAAGGCTTTGTTTTAAAAAATTAAACCAGAGCGCCCATCGGAGGCTAATCTTTCTCTGGCATGAGTTTCACCCACTTGTCGTTCCCGCGCAGGCGGGAACCCAGACCGCGCCACAGCGTGCGCCGTGGGCGTGGCGCATGGCGGGGGACAGTCGTGAGCACTCATACCCGCTGCACGCTGTAGATGCCCCTGGATTCCCGCCTGCGCGGGAATGACGGAGTGGAGTGCGGCAGGTGGTTCGCTGTGGCTAGGTAAGGCTTTGTTTTAAAAAATTAAACCAGAGCGCCCATCGGAGGCTAATCTTTCTCTGGCATGAGTTTCACCCACTTGTCGTTCCCGCGCAGGCGGGAACCCAGACCGCGCCACCGCGTGTGCCGTGGGCGTGGCGCATGGCGGGGGACAGTCGTGAGCACTCATACCCGCTGCACGCTGTGGATGCCTCTGGATTCCCGCCTGCGCGGGAATGACGGGACAGGGCGCGGAAGACAGTTCGCTGTGGCAAAGTAAGGTTTTGTTTTAACAGAAATTAAACCGAGATACCCGGCATAAACTTGCTCGCATGAACCCTTGTGTTTCAACGTAACTGACGACCAGGTGCGATGCCCGACCCGGTAAGCCGGGTGTCGCCCCCATACTTTCTTATTTCCCCATCCTGATTGACCCCCATTTCATGCATCTTGCCATTCTCAATACTGGCGGCACCATCAGTTGCGTGGGCCAGCCGCTGGCACCGATGGGCGCAGCGGCGTTTGCCCAGGCTTGCATGGCCCAGCTTAATCCGGCCTTGCTGGCGCAGCATCCTGATTTGCAGCTGAGTTATCTCACCGGGCTGGCGTTTCCCGACTCGACCAGCGGCACGCTGGACAGCACCAATCTGCAGCCGCGTGACTGGTGTCTGATTGCCGAAGTGATTTTGCGCCATTACACCGATTACGATGGCTGGGTGATCCTGCATGGCACCGATACGCTGGATGCCACCGCCGCCGCCTTGCCATTATTGCTGTCGCGCTTCAGTGCTGAAGGGTTTGCCCTGGCGGCGCTGTCACGCCCGATTATTCTGACCGGTTCGCAGCTGCCGCTGTGGCAGCAAGCTGCCGACGGGCAATTATTGCTGCACCCGTATAGCGATGCGCTGCAAAACCTGAGCGGTGCCGTGGCAGCGGCGCAAAGCGGGCTGACTGGGGTGGGGGTGTTTTTCAACCGGCAGCTGTGGCCGGCCAGCCGGGTGCGCAAGGTACATACCGAACAGTTTGCGGCGTTTGCCGCCCCCAATGCTCCGGCGCTGGCACAGTACGGCATTCAGCCGCAGCTGCATGCGGCGTACTGGCCCGCCGCCCCAGCCAGCCCGGCCATCAGCCTGGAGCAGCCGGCGGTTCGTCAGGCGCTGTGCGCCCAGCTGGCGGCAGTGCAAGCCGGTTTGCCGCAGGTGCCCGTCACACTGTTCAGTGCGTTTCCCGCCACCTTCAACCCGGCCCTTGGCCAGGCCTGGCTGGCCGAGATGTTCCGCGCCGGCCTGGCACTGGGGGTAAAAGGCGTGGTGTTGCAGGGCTACGGCGCGGGCAACTTCCCGTCCGGGCATGTGCAGCAACCGGCAGCGGGGGCCATGTATCAGGCCTTGCAACAGGCACAGGCGCAAGGCGTGGTGGTGGTCGGCAGCACCCAGACGCCGCAAGGCGGGGTGATGCAGCACAGCTATGCCGCCGGGGCCTGGCAGGCCGAGGTGGGGGTGCTCAATCCGGCTGACCTGACGCCCATGGCGGCGCTGGTCAAGCTGAGCCTGCTGCTGGCGATGCAAGCGCATCACGGCTGGTCGCTGGCGACGGTCAAGCGGCTGTTCCAGCAAAATCTGCTGGGCGAAATGCACAGCGTCAACCGTCTGGACAGCCGCAGCCAGCCCAGCCTGCTGCCTGGTCAGGCGCTCACCGCGCTGGATGGCAGCGCCGAGTGCGTCAACCATCCGCAGCATGGCCTGCAGCTGTGGCAGCACCCGCCCGGTCAGCCGCGCCAGTTGCTCTGGCAGGCGCTGTCCAGCAACACGCTGGCCCAGGCCCGACGGCCACTGCGCTTGACGCTACAGCGGAATGGCACGCTGCAACTGAGCGATGGCCAGGGGCTGTCGGTGTGGCAACGCAGCGGCAGCGCCACCCAGGTGGCGGTACTCAGCCTGGACGGCAGCGCCAGTGAAGGCAATCTGGCCCTGTGCGTGTACGATGCCGCCAGCGGCCAGCGGGTCTGGCAGTTGTATCCGGAATAAATTCCCTCCGCTCGCGCCGGCCTGACCAGCACTTAAGTTGCATATGGGCGGGCGTGGGTGCGGTCTAGAATCGGCGCTGATTGAATTTGCGGAGCCGATTTATGTTGATGGGCATCTGGGCCGATCAGGCCAGTACGTTTCTCACCTGGCTGTGCGCCATCACCACCCTGGTGTTTGCCCTGCCGATTACCCTGTTTCCGCTGGGCTGGGCGCGGCTGATGCGCTGGCACATCCCGGCTGACACCCAGCTGACCGTGTACTTTGGCCGCTGCCTGGGGCTGTTTATCCTGATTCTGGAAGCGCTGATGGCGCGCGCAGCCTGGAATGGCAACGGGCTGGTGTGGGTGTTTGAACAGCTGGTGGCGGTATTTGCCTGCATGGTGGCGCTGCATGTGTATGGCGCGCTGCGCCGCCAGCAACCGTGGACCGAAACCGCCGAAATTGGCCTGTACAGCGTATGCCTGCTGCTAACGCTGGCCTGCTTTCCCCTGCCAGTGCAGCCCTGAACCGCCAGCCACAGGCGCAAGGCCCACACGGGTTTCACTCAATGCCTGTGCGCCGCACAGGCAAGGATTTTTTGATTTTTCAAGGAGCACACCATGCACGCATCCCACTGGACACCCCGCCTGAGCGCCCTGTTGCTGGCCTTGGCCGCCAGCGCGGCCTCCGCTGCCGGCCTGAGCGTCAGCGTCAGCCAGAACCTGTCTGCCGACCCGGCAGAGGTGTGGCAGGAAATTGGCCGTTTTGGCCAGCTGGCCTGGCACCCCGCTGTCGCCACCACGGTGGTGCAGGGCAATCCGGAAAAAGTGGGGGCATTGCGTGAAGTCACGACGGTGGACGGCGCGGTGCTGGTGGAAAAACTGCTGGCCAACGCCCCGCGCCAGCATAGCCTGCGCTACCAGATTGAACGCTCGCCATTGCCAGTCAGCGGCTATGTGTCCACGCTGACGGTGAAGCCAGGCCGGTTTGGCGGCAGCACGGTGGTGTGGTCGTCGCAGTTTAAGCGCACGGCGGCCATCGATGATGCCGGTGCCAAAAAACTGGTGAGCGGAATCTACACCAGCGGCTTGCAGGCGCTGGTGCAGCGTTTTGGCAGCAGCGACTGAGCGCGTCAGCCGTGCAGCAGCTTCCACAGCAGTTGCGTGGCAGTCAGGATCATCACCCCGGCAAAGGCTTTTTTCAGCTTGGCCACCGGCAAACGGTGCGCCAGCCGGGCACCAATGGGTGCCGTGCGCATGGTGATCAGGCACAGGGTGGCCACTGCCGGCACGTACACAAAGCCAGCCGAATACGCCGGCAAGCCAGCGCGGCCCCAGCCACTGAGCATATAGCCCAGCGCCCCGGATAGCGCAATTGGCCAGCCCAGCGCGGCGCTGGTGGCAATCGCCCGCTGCATCGGCACATTGCACCAGGTCATGAACGGCACGCTCATCGAACCGCCGCCAATGCCAACAAAACTGGAAATCAGCCCAATCAGCCCACCTACCCCGCTCAGGCCCAGCACGCCGGGCAGCGCCCGCCCGCCCTTGGGTTTGGCGTCCAGCAGCATCTGCGCGGCAATCACGTAGGCATACAGCACAAAAAACCAGCGCAGTTCCCGGCTGGGCAACCAACCGGCCACCTGAGTGCCCAGCAGGGTGCCCAGCACAATGGGCGGGGCAAAACGGCGCACAATCGCCCAGTCCACCGCGCCATGCTGATGGTGGGCGCGCACCGAGGCAAAGCTGGTGAACACCATCACCGCCAGCGAGGTGCCCAGCGCCAGATGCTGCACGTCCTGGGTCATGCCGCTGCCTTCCATCACCCACACCAGCACCGGCACCAGAATCAGCCCGCCGCCCACGCCCAGCAGCCCGGCCAGAATGCCGGCCACCACGCCCATGCCGGCCAGCGCCAGCAACATTGTCCAGGTCATGTGTTGTCTCCGTTCAGGGGCGGCGCACCCGTTGCACGCCGTGTTCGGTCAGGATGGCGTCCAGACGTTGATCCCAGTCTTCCACTGGCACGCAGTCGAGTTTTTGCGCGCGATACGCCACGCCAATCAGCCGGGGGCAGCCAGGCCGGTGCGCCCAGCGTGCCAGCGTGCTGTCGTAAAAGCCGCCGCCCTGGCCCAGCCGGCGACCGGCGTCGTCAAACCCGAGCAAGGGCAGCAGCAGATGGGTGGCGTGCGCCAGCGGCACCCGTGGCCCCAGGCATTCGGCAATGCCGTAGCGGTTATTGCGCCAGCGCGGATGGGCGGTCAGTTCGGTGAAGGTCAGTTGCCGGCCTCGGGCCGGCACCACGGGCAACAGCACCCGACAGCCGCGCTGCAGCGCAGCGGCCAGCAGCGGGCGGGTGTCCAGCTCGCTGCCGCTGGTCAGGTAGGCGGCCAGGGTATGGCCGGGGCGCAGCCAGCGGCGGGCATGCCGGGCCACGGCCAGCGCCGCCTGACGGCGAAAGCGCGGCGACAGCGCCCGACGCCGACGCCGCAGCTCGGCGCGCAGCTCGGATTTGGCCACAGCAATGGCAGAGTCGGTCATGGGCAGGCCCTTTACTCGGCGTCAGAAAAACATAACGCCTTGTGTGGCAAGCCACACAAGGCGTTGAATGGGGTCCCCCGCGAATGCCGATCCGGCCGGTCATCCTGAACCTTGCGGATCAGGGGGTCGCCGGCTTTGCACGTTGGGCACACCGGACTATGCGGCGCGACACGCTTGTGCAAGGGTGCTGGCAACCAGTTACCAACTATTGGTTCAAGGAATTTAAGCCGTTCCGAACACCGCAGGGGAAAAAGAACTGTGACGAACATCGGTTAAAACAAGCGATTTTGCTCCAACATTGCTTGATCGATGGTTTCGTTCATGGCCTCTATCTTACGCTGGATTTGCTCGATCTCCAAGCCCGATGTGTCGGCTTCGTATTCGCGCATCAGTTTCAGATAGTCGTGGGTGAGGTTCAGGGCAGCAATAATGGCAATTTTGTCCACCTCCACCACCCGGCCCACGTCGCGCACGGTCAGCATGCGCTGCTCCAGCAGGGCCACCGCCGCCACCAGCGATTCCTGCTCTTCCTGCGGACAGCCCACCGCAAAGCGGCGGCCCAGCAGGCTGACTTCAATATGCACCTGACTCATGCGCTTCCTTCTGGCAGACGGGCAAGCAAATTCTCAATCCGCGCCCGGGTTTCCTCAACCTTGTATTTCAGGTCGCGGTTTTCCACCTCGCGCGCGGCCAGGGCGTCGCGCAACTGGTTATTGTCCAGGCGCAACTGTCGGCACAGCTCGGCAAGCTGCAGGATTTTACCGTGAAGAAGGTCGAGTTCAGCGTCCATGCATCGCACTATACGGCCCAGCCATGCAAGCGTCAAACCGGCGCTTTCAGCACCAGCGGCAGGCCGGCAGCCACCAGCGTCACCCGCTGGCAGCGCGCCGCCACGGCCTGATTCAGCCAGCCCAGTTCATCGACAAACCAGCGGGTCACCGCGCCCATCGGCACCACGCCCCAGCCAATTTCATTGCTGACCAGCACCAGCTCTCCTGGCAAATCGGGCAACGCCGCCAGCAATGCGTCGCGCTCGCGCTGCCAGCGCGCTTCGTCCGCGCCCTCTTCGGTTAAAAACCCGGCCAGCCACAGGGTCAGACAGTCCAGCAAAATCAGCCGCCCGGCGCTGGCGTTGGCCTGCAGCGCCGCCGCCAGGCTGGGCGGCTGTTCAATCAGCGCCCAGTGCGCCGGGCGGCGCGCCCGGTGAATGGCCACCCGCCGGGCAAACTCGGCATCGCCAACCTGGGCCGTGGCCAGGTAGCTGACCGGCCCCGACCAGGCCAGCGCGGCGGCCTCGGCCAGCCGGCTTTTGCCACTGCGGGCACCGCCGGTAAACAACTGCAACATAGCGACTCCCTGAAAATAAAGCCTGAATTATAGGCATGCGCACGAATTCAGAGCGATCCGGTAAGATAGCCGCCCATTTCATCTGACGGCATTGACCAAAGGATTGTGTATGTCCCCTCTCCATCCCGCTGCCGGCCAGGCAGCCCGTGACCGTCAACAGCAATTGACTAAACCCACTGGCAGTCTGGGCCGGCTGGAAACGCTGGCCTGCTGGCTGGCCGAGCGCTGCGGCCAGGTTTGTCCGCCCCTGCCACAACCGGGCATTGCCGTGTTTGCCGCCGACCACGGCGTGGCCGCTGACGGCGTATCGGCGTTTCCCAGCGCCGTCACCGCCGAGATGGTGAAAAATTTTGTGCGCGGTGGCGCAGCCATCAATGTGCTGGCGCGCAGCCTGAATGCACCGCTGGAAGTGGTGGATGTGGGCGTGGCCTCGCCATTGCCGGCAGACCTGCCGATTGTCCACGCCCGGATTCGCCCTGGCAGCGGCAATCTGCGCGTGGAAGCGGCCATGCACGCCACCGAATGCCGGCAGGCGCTGGAAGTCGGGCGCGCCGCCGCCCGCCGGCTGCATGCCCAGGGGGCCACCCTGCTGATTGCCGGCGACATGGGCATTGGCAACACCACGGCGTCGGCCTGCCTGATTTGCGCGCTGACCGGTGCCAGCCCGGAGCAGGTGGTCGGGCTGGGCACGGGCATCAACGCCGCAATGCGCGCGCACAAAGTGGCCGTGGTTACCCAGGCGCTGGCACGGGCGCAAGCCGCAGGCGCACGCAGTGGCAGCGACTGGCTGGCGGAAGTGGGCGGGCTGGAAATTGCCGCCATGGCCGGGCTGCTGCTGGAGGCGGGCGCACTGGGTGTGCCCGCGCTGCTGGATGGCTTTATTGCCACTGCCGCCGCCCTGGCCGCCCGCGCCATCGCCCCAGACGCAGCACACTGGTGGCTGGCCAGCCACCGCTCGCAGGAACAGGGCCACCAGCTGGCGCTGGCGGCGCTGGGGCTGGAACCGCTGCTTGACCTGGGCCTGCGCCTGGGCGAAGGCTCTGGCGCGGCACTGGCCGTGCCCTTGATTCAAATGGCGGTGCGCCTGCATAACGACATGGCCACCTTTGCCGAAGCCGGTGTCTCCAACGCCGCATGACGCCCTTTACCCTCACCCTGCTGCGCCACGGCGACACCCCGCTCAGTGGCATGCTGATTGGCCGGCACAGCGACCCAGCCCCCACGCCAGCCGCAGCCGAACAACTGGCCGCCACCTTGCAGCGCCTGCACCAGCGCCAGCCGATTACCCGACTGGCCGCTTCGCCCTTGCTGCGTTGCCGCCAGCCAGCGCAGGCCTTTGCCCAGGCGCATGGCCTGGCGGTGTCGGTGGATGCCGATCTGGCCGAACTGGATTTTGGCCGCTGGGAGGGCGCTGACCCACAAACCTTGCCCGATGACTGGGCCAGCCAGTGTCAGGATGAAGCGGGTGGCCCACCCGGCGGCGAACGGATTAGTGCCTTTCGCCAGCGCTGCACCCGTGCCTGGACGCGGCACAGCGCCGGGCTGGGCGAGGCAGCGGATGAGCATCTGCTGCTGCTGACCCACGGCGGGGTGATTTCCGCCCTGCTGGCCGAGCTGATGGCCATGCCCTGGCCGGTGGCCCGGCGGGTGGCGGTGGCGCGTGGGGGGCTGGTGCAATTGTCGTGTTATCCGCCGCAGCCGGCCTGGTTGCTGGCGCTGGAAGGGCCGTCATCATGCGCGAACTGATTCTGGCGGTGCAGTTTCTCACCCGGCTGCCCACCCCACAGCTACGCACATTCGACCCAGCCTGGCTGGCGGGGTGCGGGCGCTGGTTTGCCCCGGTGGGGGCACTGATTGGCAGCCTGCTGCTGGCGTTGTGGTGGCCGCTGGCCCAGCTCGACCCCTGGCTGGCGGCGATTGTCACCCTGCTGGCCTGGGTGTGGATCACTGGCGCGCTGCATCTGGACGGGCTGGCCGACCTGGCCGATGGGCTGGGCGCAGCGCACCGCGACCCGGAACGCTTTCTGGCGGTGCTGAAAGATCCGCATATTGGCAGTTTTGGTGCCGTGGTGCTGGGGCTGGCGCTGCTGGTCAAGCTGGTGGCGCTGATGCTGGCTGCCAGGCACGGCCTGAGCCCGTGGGCGCTGGTGTTGATTCCGGCCTGGGCGCGCTTTGGCGCACTATGGTGGTCGGTGAGTTTGCCGCCGCTGGCCAGTGGTGGTCAGGCCGAGCGCTTTGCCTGGCGCAGCGGCCCGTGGCTGCTGTGGTTGAGCCTGGCCATCCTGCTGGCGGCATCGCTGGCGCTGGCCCCCTGGCTGGCGCTGGCAGGCCCGGTATTGCTGTGGCTGTGGCGACGGTTTTTAGCACGCCGGCTGGGCGGGGTGACGGGCGATTGCCTGGGGGCGGGGATTGAATGGGTGGAGTGCGCAGCCTTGCTGCTGGGCAGCCTGTGTCTGCTGCTGGGCGGGCCGCCGTGGCTGCACTACGGCGGGCTGGGCCACTGACCTGCCCTGCCAGTTACGGCAACAGCCGGATGGCCATCTTGGCTGGGCTGGCGTTGATTTGCCAGCAGTCTACCGTACTGCTGCTATAGCTGCTGGCGTCGGAACGAATCAGCCCGGTCGCCGGATCGAGGTCGTCCATCTGCCGCTCCAGCTGGCACAGCATGCGGGCATCCACCGCCGCCGAATACAAGAACGTGTTGCTGGGCGGAAAGCGGTTGGCATCGGCAGGGTCGATGCCGTCGCCGGTTTTGATTTCCCATTCCAGGCCAATCGGGTTTTTCTTTTCCGACAGCGGCAGGATATTGCTGCTGCCCAGCAGGGTCCAGAACGACGACTGCTCGGCGGCAGTGCTCAGGGTGATGTCCTTGCCGCCCGCGCAACTGGCCACCACGGTGACGCCACTGCTGGTGCAACCATCGCCAGGATAAAAACCGTATTTCTCAAAAAAGATATTCATCCCGGCGCTGATCTTGCCGTACTGCGCCTGCACGCTCTTGACCTTGGCCCCGTCAATCAGCTCGCGTCCCTTGAAGGTCATGCCCAGCACCAGGCCGATAATCACCAGAGCAATGGCCAGTTCCACCAGGGTAAAGCCGCGTTGCGTATTCGACATCAGATCACTCCTTGTTCGCGTCTTTTTGCATCAACCATCAGGGCAACCGGCCTGCGCTCACCAGCGCGTGCAACACCAGCGGCGCGGGCAGGCTATCCTGAACATCATCACTGTCAGCGCCGGGGCGGGCGGGCAGATAAAACGGCAGTGGGCTGGCATTGCTGCCCAGCGTGCGTCCGGTACTGGCCAGGTTCAGCTGCTCCTGGCTGCTGGCCTGGGTGCTGTCCTGCTGGACACCATCGTGATGCCAGGCACCGTGGCCATTGGCACCATGGGACACCACCAGCGCCGCCACCCGGTCCAGCTGTGCCGGATTGGCCGGGGGCGGTGTTTGCGCGCTCAGATACACATACCAGGCCGGGGCGGCCAGTTCGCTGGCACTGCTGGGCAGCGGATAGGCCAACACGGTAATGGCTTGTGAATAACGGGCGGCGACGGCATAAGTATAGCGGCGAAACCATGCATCCGTGCTGGAAACGCCCAAGGTTTTCCACGGTAAACTGCCCACTTGTCGCAGGCAGGCGCTGCCGTCGTCCGGTTCGGCCAGCCCGGCGCTGGCCAGATTGATGGGCTTGGCCGGATCCGCCGGACACGGCAAACGGCCCTGGCTCATGACAAAGCCCAGCAAGGCCTGGCGGATGCTGGCCAGCGCCTCGCGGGTGTCGCGCTGGCGCTGGTGATCCTTGAACTGCTGCAACGGCCCAATCAGGCTGGTGAGCACCATGCCCAGCACCGCCAGCGCAATGGTCATTTCCACCAGGCTGAAGCCCGCCTGAGAGCACTCACACCGGGCAGGCGCTGGGCAGGGGGGCATGGGCGTACTCGCTAATGGCGTGGTGCAGTGGCGTGGTGGCGCTGTCAGGCCGGGTGATCTTCCAGCATCGCGGGTCACCGTCAAACATCAGGTACATGGCTGGGTGGGCCGGGTCGCTGGGGTCGGGCTGGTAGCGCAGGGTGGCTGCCCAGGTGTCGAGCTCCACGCCAGCCGGGCGGTCGGGGTCGTTGAGGTTGCGGTTATACGAGCCAGCCCACCAGCTGGGCCAATGCACTGCCGCCGGGCTGGCACCAGGGTAGCAAGTATCCACCTTCACCGTGGCGTGGTCGGGCGTCACGCTGGCACACCATGGCGAGGAGATGAAGGGAAACGGGTCGGGGTCGCTGGCCGAGGGGGTGGCCATGGCCGGAGGCTGATCCAGGTAGCGGATGGGGTCGGGCAGGCCATCCTGTTGCAGGCGGCGGGCCAGAAAATGGGTCATCCACTGACTGAGCCGGGCGCGATAGTCATCAGCGGTAAAATACAGCAGGGTGTCGTTGAAACCCGCTCGCGGGCTGGCCTGGACAAAACGGTTGTCGCCATCGTCGTTGCGCCCGTTGCTGCCGCAACGGCTGTCGGCCCCGGCGGGAAAGCTCAGCCGGTCCAGATACGCATTGCGCTGAAAACTGCCGTCCCGCAGCTGGCCGGGCAAGGGCGGGCCGGCGGCAATCAGCAGCCAGGCCACCCGGTCGGACAGCACCTGGCCCTGGCCATTGCAGACAGTCAGCCAGCCGGTGTTGCGGTGCAGGGTGCGAAAGGTGATGGGCTGGCGGTAGCGGGTGCTGTGCTGCTCGCGCCGGTCCATGACATTGGCTGACACCGCGTACCACAACGCCTGACCATGGCCATCGCGCAGACGCGGGGCCAGCGCCATGGCCCTGGGGGCATCCTGGGTGAGGCTGTCGCAGGGGTTGGCAATGAAGGGCACGGACAGGGCGGCCCGGGCTTGTTCGCCCAGATCCGGCAGCCAGCCCAGCCGGCGCAGATTGGAATCGGTGGAAACCAGATGCGTCCCCTCGGTGGTGCAGCTGCTATAGCCCTGGCCTTTGCGATCCGGATAGGGCAAAGCACCGGGTTCGGCCTCTTCGCCCACGGTGCCAGCCACGACCAGTGGCGGTGCAAACGCCCAGGCCAGCAGGGCGGCCTGGGCCTGGCCCAATGCCCTGGCGTCCTGCTGGTGCCGCCAGGCGGCATTGTGCGCCGGCTGCAGCCACCAGGGCATCAGCGCCAGACTGCCCAGCAGCAGCAACGCCAGCAGCATCAGGATCACCATCCCCTGCTGGGATGGGGGTGATTCAGCCGGCGGACAACACCCGGACATGCGCCACCACACTGCGCGCCAGCGCCGACAGGTCGTAACCCCCTTCCAGCACCGACACGATGCGGCCTTCGGCGTAGGTGTGCGCCAGTCGCACCAGTTGGCGAGTCACCCATTCGTAATCAGACTCGGTCAGCCCCATTGAGCCCATTTCGTCTTCACGGTGGGCGTCAAATCCGGCTGAGATGAAGATCATCTGCGGCTGAAAGGCTTCCAGATTGGGCAGCCAGGCCATTTCCACCGCCTCGCGGAAAGCGGCGCTGCCGCTGCCGGCCTTGAGCGGGATATTGTGCATGTTCGGCCCCAGCGGCACATCGCCACAGTAGGGGTAGAACGGATGCTGGAAGATCGACACCATCATCACCCGAGGGTCGTTCTGGAAGATTTCTTCGGTGCCGTTGCCGTGGTGGACGTCAAAGTCGATGATGGCCACCCGCTCCAGGCCATGCTGCGACAGGGCGTGCGCGGCGGCGATGGCCACGTTGTTGTAAAAGCAGAAGCCCATCGACTTGGCCGACTCGGCGTGGTGGCCGGGCGGGCGAATGCTGCAAAAGGCATTGGGGGCCAGCCCTTCGCACACCATGTCCACCGCCTTGACCGCGCCGCCAGCGGCACGGCGGGCGGCGCGCAGGGTATGCACCATCATCGCGGTGTCCGGGTCTACCCGGTGGGTGCCGCTATTGGGCACGCTGGCCTCCAGCGATTCCAGATAGTGCGGTGGATGCACGCGCGCCAGTTGCTGATCGGTGACTTCCGGGGCCTCGACTTCGTGCAGCTCGTCGTACAGCTGCGAAGCCATCAGCTGGTCACGAATGGCAACCAGACGTTCGGGACACTCCGGGTGACCTTCGCCCACATTATGCAGCAGGCAATCCTGATGGGTGATGAAGGCGGTCAGACCGGAACTGGGGAGTTGTTTTTTAATCCATGTCAACAATTGACTGCTTCCTGAGTATTTCGTCCATTGTAGAAAAGGGCTGGGTGTTTCCCCGCGTATGCCCTGACCCGCCTGGCGCGTGGCGACGCAGACGGGAGACAACGTCATTACCAGATGAACGGTACGCGTTGTTCTTGATCATCACCTTGATCCAGCGCAGAAATTTTGCCTGTTCACACGAGGCCAGCGCAGGAGCGTTATGATTTTAGAATGGATAAAAGTGTGCGCTGAATAGGCAAAAAATGCAATCGTCTGTGGGCCTTATCTGCAGGCTTGGCACTATTGCAGTGCAACATGATTGCGCCCCATCCGGCCTGGCCGGATGGGGCGCAATCAGCATGACCTCCCCGCGACACCAAGCGGGGCAGGCCAGGGGGCTACAACAGCATGTCTTTGGAGACCCCCTGGCGGCGCAGCAGCCGGCGCAGGGTTTCCAGGCCTTCGATCTGGATTTGCCGCACCCGCTCGCGGGTCAGGCTCATGCTGGCAGCCAGCTCTTCCAGCGTGCAGATTTCATGGCCATTCAGCCCGTAGCGGCGTTCGATCACCGTGCGTTGTTTTTCATTCAGCTGCTTGAGCCAGTCACGCACGTAACGTTCGATTTCGGCGTTTTGCAACAGGGTGTCGGGCTCTTCCTGCTGCTCGTCGGGAATCGATTCGCCGATGGTCAGCATCGGGTCGATGTCCAGCGGCGCGTCCAGCGAGGCCATGCGTTCGTTCAGGTTGAGAATGCGGCGCACCTCGTCCACCGGCTTGTCTACCAGATGCGCCACTTCCTCCAGCGAGGGCTCGCGTCCGGCCTGCATTTCCAGATGACGCTGGGCGCGCAGGCAGACATTCAGCTCCTTGATCACATGCACCGGCAGGCGAATGGTGCGCGACTGGTTCATGATTGCCCGCTCAATGCTCTGCCGGATCCACCAGGTGGCGTAGGTGGAAAAACGGAAACCGCGCTCAGGGTCAAATTTTTCCAGTGCGTGCATCAGGCCGATATTGCCTTCTTCAATCAGGTCCAGCAGCGCCAGGCCACGGTTGATGTAGTGTTTGGCAATATTCACCACCAGACGCAGATTGTGCTCAATCATGCGCTGGCGGGCGGCAAAGTCGCCCTGCACCACCCGGCGGCACAGGGCTTTTTCTTCTTCGGCGCTGAGCAGGGCGTTATGCCCGATGTCATTCAGATAAATCTGGGTCACATCGGCCAGTTCATCCATGCCGCTGAAAGGCGACTCACGGGTGTCCTCGCTGGCTTCAGCGGCTGCCGGCTCGTCGTCCAGCGACGGCTCCAGGGTGTCTGACAGATCTTCTTCGTGCAGGCTGTCGATGCTGTGGCTCATAGTGTGTCCCCTTGATCCCCCTCGCTGTCCGACACGACGTGGCCGACAGACTCAGGGGGCATTGCCGAGATATTTTTGCGGATCAACCGGCTTGCCAAACCGCCGGATCTCGAAGTGCAGCTTGACCTGGTCGGCGTCGGAGTTGCCCATTTCCGCAATTTTCTGCCCTTTATTGACTAGCTGGCCTTCCTTGACCAGCAACTGGTTGTTGTGCGCATAGGCAGTCAGGAAGGTCTTGTTATGCTTGATGATGATCAGCTTGCCATAGCCGCGCAAACCGGAGCCGCTGTACACCACCTTGCCCTTGGCGGCAGCAGACACCGGCTGACCGGTTTTGCCGCCAATATCCAGGCCTTTGTTACTATCGGTAAACCGGGCAATTACCTTACCCTGCGTCGGCCAGCTCCAGCTGGAGACTTCTTCGTCACCAGTGAAACTACCCGGCGGCGGCGGCTCCATCGGGGCCGGGGCCTCCTTGGCGGCAGGCTTGCCAGCGTCCTTCACCGGTTTGCTGGCGCTATCGGTTTTGCTCTTGCTGTCTGTCTTGCTGTCTGTCTTGCTGACGGGCTTGTCTGCCGGTTTTTCAGCTTTTTCAGCCACTTTGCTGGCCGGTTTCTCCACGGCCTTGTCGACAGGTTTGTCGGCTTTAGCCAGTTTTTCGGTTTTTTCGCTGCTCTCCACTGGCGGGGCCGCCTCGGCCAGCGGGCCAACCTTGCGCACTGCCTCAGCCGAGTATGGCAGCTTGACCGCCTTGGGCGACTGCCGGGTACTGCTGTCGGCCACGGGTGGCGTCACTGCCGGCTTGTCTGCCTGGCGCTCAATCACCGGGGCGCTCACTGGCGCAGGCCGGGGCGGCGGAACCGGTTCTGCCGGCGGGGTCAGACGCAACACCTGATCCACCTTGATGACCCCAGGGTCGTCCAGTTGGTTCCAGGCGGCCACTTCACGGTAGTCCTGGCCAAAATTCAACGCAATGCTGTACAGCGTATCACCAGCCTTGACCTTGTAGCTGTCCGGACGGTCGTCGTCCGGATCGCGCGTCGGCGCTGGGCTGCTACTGATAACCGGCACCGGGCTGCGCACCGGTGCACTGGCCACCGGTGCAGTCATCGGGTAGGCCGGGATATTGGTGCTGCTGGACACGCTGCTGACCTTGATCGGCGTCTTGGCCCGATACGGAATCACCTCGCTTTGCGGCGCAGGCTCCAGTACCCGCACTGGCGCGCTGGCCGGTGGCACATACGGGCTTGGGCTGGCCGGGTAGCTTGAGGCCGTGCGGGACGGCGACGCCCCCTGAACCACCGGAGCCGGGCTTTGTGACAAGGAGCTGCATCCCGTCAGGGTCAATCCCAGGGCGACAAGATAAAACGGTTTACGTGCTAGGCGCATAGTTCACTATCGCTGAATCATATGTAAGACGACCCTGCCTGCTTTGTCTAGCGACTTTGGCAAGGACGGGGGATTTTCTTTGAAACCGGGTTCAACAACCAGATGGTATGTATCATGCACACAACATATTGATGATTTGCCGGGCAGCAAGCCTACTGCTGCCCGTTCAGCAGTGGGACAAATCGGACAGGGTCAAGCCGGGTTTTTTGCACAGAATCTTCCTGTTTGTCGATCATCCACAGAAACTGCTCCTGGGTGCCCAGCGGCAGAATCATCCGCCCCCCCACGGCCAGTTGCTCCAGCAGGGCCGGTGGAATATGCGTAGCAGCTGCCGTCATGATAATAGCATCAAACGGTGCCACTTCGGGCAGGCCAAGGTGACCATCACCATATTGCAGCCGGGCCCGCACCTGCTTGACCGCACGCAAATTGGCCCGCGCCCGGTCGAGCAACGCCGCAATGCGCTCAATTGAGTACACCTCGGGAAACAGCTTGGTCAGGATGGCAGTCTGGTAGCCACAGCCGGTGCCAATTTCGAGAATTTTTTTCGGGGATTTGCCGTTGAGCAGCAATTCGGTCATGCGTGCCACGGTAAATGGCTGGGAAATGGTCTGACCATGGCCAATCGGCAAAGCGTCGTCGTCGTAAGCGCGGTGCGCCAGGGCGTTTTCCACAAACAGGTGGCGCGGCAGTTCAGCCATGGCCGCCAGCACGCGCGGGTCGGCAATGCCTTTTTCGCGCAGCCGATCAACCATCCGGGTGCGCGTGCGGGGTGAGGTCATGCCAATGCCAAGGTGCGGGGTATTCATGATGCGAGCCATGCAGAAAAGGGGTCCAGGGCGGAGTGAGCGGTCAGGTCCAGTTGTAGCGGAGTCAGCGAGACCGCGCCAGCCGCCACGGTATGGAAATCGGTTCCTGGGCCGGCATCTTGAGCGGCACCCACGCCACCCACCCAATAGACCGTCTCACCTCGTGGGTTCTGGCTGCGAATCACCGGTTCGGCATGGTGACGCCGGCCCAGCCGGGTGACCTGTAACGGCCCCAGTTGGTCTGGCGCAATATCCGGCACATTGACGTTCAATAACGCAGGGGTGCTCCAGGGTGCCGCCAGCCAGCGCGTCACCAGTTGTTCGGCCACCCGGCAGGCCGAGGCGAAATGCCGGCCAGGTTTGCCGGCCAGCGACAGGGCAACCGCCGGCACACCCAGCAGATAGGCCTCGGTAGCGGCGGCCACGGTGCCGGAGTACAGCGTGTCATCGCCCATGTTCGGACCGTGGTTGATGCCGGAAAACACCATGTCGGGACGCTGTTCCATCAGGCCGGTGATGGCCAGATGGACGCAGTCGGTGGGCGTGCCGTTGACGCTGAAAAACCCGTTGGCGGCCCGGCGGGCAATCAGCGGGCGGTCCAGCGTCAGCGAGTTGGACGCGCCGCTGCGGTCGCGCTCGGGGGCGACCACGGTGACCGAGCCAAAACGCGACAGGGTCTCGGCCAGGGCGGCAATGCCGGGGGCAAAGTAACCGTCGTCGTTGCTGATCAAAAAATTCATGGCGTGTCACTCAAGGTGAATGGGGCGATTGTAACCCGCCAAGGGCAAAAGGCCATGTCATTTCACCGCTGGCACCAGGCCGATGCGCGTGCGCATCAGGCCACGTAGCGCTGGCTGAACGCCAGCATGCGTTCAATCGGTGCCCGGGCAGCGTCCATCTGGGCCGCGCTCAGGTAGTCGATGTGCGTGCCCTGGCCAGCCTGGGCAGCCTGCACTGCCGCAATGGTGTTCAGCTTCATGTACGGACAGGAATTGCACTGGCAGCCGGCGTAAATCGGTGCCTGCAGCAGGTTCAGATCCGGGCGGGCCTGATGCATGTTGTACAGGATGCCGTCTTCGGTGGCGACAAAAATACTGGCCTGCAGATCACCCTGATAGTTTTTGACCCAGTTCAACATGCCTGAGGTGGAACCCACGTAGTCTGCACGTTGCAGCACCGGCAACGGGCTTTCCGGGTGCGCAATCAGGAAAACTTCACCCGGCGCGCTGGCAAAGGCTTCGTTGAGCGCGGTTTCGTTGAACTTGTCGTGCACCTCGCACACTGCCGACCACAGCGGCATGTCGTAGCCGTACTGGAAGTTCAGGTAAGCCCCCATATTGCGGTCGGGCGAAAAAATCACTTTTTTGCCTTCGGCGTACAGGTGGGCAATGATGTCGTCAACATTGCGGCTGGTGACAATCCAGTCGGACAGCGCCTTGTGCTCGGCGCTGGAGTTGATGTAGGACACATGCACGTGATCGGGGTAGCTTTCCCGCCAGGCCCGCAAGGCACCGACATCGGTCTGGGTGACCAGCGAGCAGGTGGAGCCGGCATCGGGCAGAATCACCGTGGCCTGGGGGTTGAGAATCTTGGCGGTTTCCGCCATGAAGCGCACACCGGCAAACACGATGATGTCGGCCTGGGCGTCGCGGGCATACAAGGAAAGCTCCAGGCTGTCGCCCACCTTGTCAGCCATATGCTGGATTTCAGGTGCAGTGTAGTAATGGGCGAGGGTCACAACACGGGGGGACATCGGGTTTGGCTCCTGCCGCAGAAAAGGCGGCTGATATTGGGCAAGGCTGCAGAGGCTCTGCTGCAGTGCGCTGCCGCTGGCTGACGAAGCGGGCAGTGCAATGCATCATGAAATGAACCGCGTCAGAACCAGGGCTGACAACCCGGTTTTGCGCGCACGAAAATCGAAACATAGCAAAAAAGCCACAGCGCTGCCAGCGACACGCCGCCGGCAGCATGGTAATGACCCGCCGTTTTTGCGAAGGGAAACAGACTGGTAGATAATGTTGCATTGCACAATACTCACCCGGTATTGTACTCAGGCTGCCGATGCAGTGCGCTCTATCCCCCCGCAGAGAGCACTTGCCCGCATGTTTTGCCAGACAGATTCCGCCGTGGCCCAAGTGGTCCGCCCGGCAGTCTGCCCTTTGAGACTGGCAAACCAACGACCGACGGCCACATTGCGGACAGCACGCGGCCATCCCCGCCTGTCTGGCCCTGCTGGCGACGCCGGTCATCCCGTGCGTCACGATAAAACTGATTGAATGACCAGGCTAAAACCATGAAACCGCACTATTTAACGCCACTTTTTGCCCCCCGCACCGTTGCCGTCATCGGGGCCAGCGACACGCCGGGCTCGGTGGGCCAGGCGGTGTTTGCCAACCTGCTGGCCGGGGGTTACCAAGGCAAACTCTATCCGGTCAACCTGAATCACCGCGTGGTGGGCGGCATTGCTGCCGTGCCCAATGTGAAAATGCTTGAGGTGGATATCGACCTGGCCGTGGTCACCACCGCCATCCGCTCGCTGCCGGGCGTGATGAAAGACTGTGCCAAAAAAGGCGTGAAGGCCGTACTGCTCACCCGCGAGTTTGCCGATACCGACGAGCTGGAAAGCGAGGTCATGAACGAATCGCTGGCCATTGCCAAACGCGCCGGCGTCCGTGTGCTTGGCCCGAACATGCTTGGCCTGATGCGCCCGGTGATCGGCCTGAACGCCAGCAATTATTCCGCCAAGGTGCGCCCCGGCAATCTGGCGCTGGTGGCGCATTCGTCGGCACTGTGTACCGCCATGCTGGACTGGGCCGAAGCCAAGGGCATTGGTTTTTCCAGCGTGATTTCGATGGGCGAAAGCTCGGATCTGGATTTTGGCGAAATCCTCGATTACCTGGTGGCCGACGGCTACACCCAGGGGATTTTGCTGCATGTGCATTCCATCCACGATGCGCGCCGCTTCATGAGCTCGCTGCGCGCTGCCGCGCGCGGCAAGCCGGTGGTGGTGATCAAGTCGGGCCGTTATCTGGATCAGCACACTGGGCTGACCCACTCCAGCCACATGGTGGCCAGCGGCGATGTGTTTGATTCGGCGCTGGCACGCGCGGGTGTGCTGCGGGTCAACACCATTGCCCAGCTGTTTACCGCTGCCCGCGTGCTGGCCGCCAAATACCGCGTGCTGGGCACCCGGCTGGCGATTGTCACCAACGGCATCGGCCCTGGCGTGCTGGCCGCTGACAGCGTGATGAGCTACGGAGCCGAACTGGCGCAGCTGTCGCCGGACACCATGCAGCTGCTGAACGAAGAACTGCCGCGCAACTGGTCGCGCGCCAACCCGGTGGACATCATTGGCGACGCCAGCCCGGTGCGTTTCCGCATGGCGGTCAAGGCCTGTCTGGACGACCCGAACGTGGATGGCGTGCTGGTGATCTTCACCCCGCAGGCCGGTACCGACCACCACACCACCGCCGAACTGATGGTGGGCCTGCAAAAGGAAACCACCAAGCCAATGTTCATGTCCTGGCTGGGTGATTCGAAAGTGGCCTCCAGCCGCGAGCTGTTCAGCCGCGCGCGCATGGCACACTTCCGCACCCCGGAATTTGCCGTGGAAGTGTTCCGCTCGCTGGCCTCGTTCCACTACAACCAGCAATTGTTGATGCAAACCCCCGGCCCGCTGCAGGGCGAGCACACCGCGCCGGACGTGGCACGGGCGCAGATCATCATCGACGCTGCGCTGACCCAGGGTCGGGAAGTGCTGTCGGAGCGCGAATCCAAGGAAATCCTGGCGGCGTTTGACATCCCGGTGAATGAAACCCGGCTGGCCACCACTGCCGAGGAAGCCGTGGCCCACGCCGAAACACTGGGTTACCCGGTGGTGCTGAAAATCGACTCGCCGGACGTGATTTACAAGTCCGACGTGGGCGGGGTGGAGCTGAACATCACCAGCAGTGCCTCGGTGCGGGAAACCTTTGCCAATATTCTCACCCGCACCCGTCAGGCCATGCCGGATGCACTGGTGCATGGTGTGTCGGTGCAGTCCATGGTGCGCCGTCGCCATGCCCGCGAGCTGATGATGGGCGTGGTGCACGACAACACCTTTGGCCCGGTCATCACCTTTGGCACCGGCGGCATCGCCACCGAAATCCAGCACGACCGCACCATCGCCCTGCCGCCGCTGAACAGCTATCTGGCCGAAAAAATGATTACCCGCACCCGGATCAGCAAAACCCTGGGCGAGTTCAAGAACATGCCGGCGGTGGATTTGGAACTGGTCAAGCAGTTGCTGGGCCGGGTGTCGGAAATGGTCTGTGAGCTGCCCGACCTGCTGGAAATGGACATCAACCCGCTGCTGGTGGACGACCGTGGCGGCGTGGTGCTGGATGCGCGCATCATCGTGCGCAAGACCCGCCACTCGCGCCGCTACCGGCATATGGCGATCATGCCCTACCCGTCGGACATGGTGGAGCAGATGGTGCTGAACGACGGCACCGAAGTGACCATCCGCCCGATGCGCCCGGAAGACGCCGACATGCAGCAGGAGTTTGTGCGCAACCTGTCGGAAGAAAGCCGCTACAACCGCTATATGTCCAGCATCAAGCAGCTGTCGCAGTCGGTGCTGGTACGCTTCACCCAGCTGGACTTCGACCGGGAAATGGCGCTGGTGATGACCCGCATGGTGGATGGCCACGAAGAGCAGCTGGGCGTGGCGCGCTACTTTACCGACCCGGACAACGAGTCGTGCGAGTTTGCCCTGGTGGTGGCCGACAACTGGCAAGGACGCGGCATTGGCCCGATCATGATGCACCGGCTGTTTGACGCGGCCAAGAAGCAGGGGCTGACCATCATGCGCGGCGAGGTGCTGGCCAATAACAAGGGCATGCTCAAGCTGATGGGCAAGATTGGCTTTACCGTCTCGCCGCACCCGGAAGACCGCCAGCTGACCTGGGTAACCCGGCCACTGTAAGCTTCCCGGTACCGGCTTTTGCCTCCCGTCCCTCCCCCGACCGGGCCAACAAGGCCGGTTGGGCTGCGGCAGCCGTGCCACTCTGGCGCGGCTGTTGATTTAAACACTTGCAAGTAAAAGGAAAAGCGGCTTAAAATCGCAGCCTTTTTACTGTCTGATTAAACTAGGAACCACCATGGTTGTGATTCGTCTTGCTCGCGGCGGCGCCAAGAACCGTCCGTTTTTCAATATCGTCGTGACCGATTCCCGCAACCGCCGCGACGGCCGCTTTATCGAACGCGTTGGCTTCTACAACCCGGTTGCCAATGAGCGTCAGGAACGCGTGCGTCTGGCAATGGACCGCGTGAGCTACTGGACCGGCGTTGGCGCCCAGGTGACCGAAGCTGTCGCCAAGCTGCTGAAGCAACAGAAAGTGACCGCCTGAGCATGTCAGGCACCCCTGTGATGACCGGCCAAGCGCCGCCCAGTGAGGACGCACTGGTCAGCATGGGTTATATCTCTGGCGCGTTCGGGATTCGCGGCTGGGTGAAAATCCACGCCGACACCGAATACGCCGATAGCCTGTTCGACTACCCACGCTGGTGGCTGGGCCGCCCTGGCGGTGCATGGCAGGCCTACACGCTGGAAGACGGCGCGGTGCACACCAAGGCCATTGCGGCCAAGCTCCAGGGCATTGCCGGGCGTGATGAGGCCGCCGCATTGCGCGGCCTGACCATCGCCATCGAACGCAGCGAGCTGCCACCCGCCGAAGAAGGCGAATACTACTGGGCCGACCTGATCGGCCTGTCGGTAATCAACCTTCAGGGTGAACTGCTGGGCCAGGTCAGCGAGTTGCTGGCCACAGGTGCTGCCAACGATGTGCTGGTGGTGCATCAGGACCAGACCGAACGGCTGATTCCCTTTGTGGCCGCCTACGTGCTGGAAGTCGATCTGCCCGGCAAGACCGTGCGGGTTGACTGGGGGCTGGACTACTGACGATGCAGATTGATGTCGTCACCCTGTTTCCCGAGATGTTTACCGCGCTGACCGCCAGCGGCGTCACCCGCCGGGCACTGGAGCAGGGCATCTGGCAACTGCACACGCACTACCCACGGGATTTTGCCTACGACAATTACCGTACGGTGGATGACCGCCCTTACGGTGGCGGGCCTGGCATGGTCATGCGGGTAGAGCCGCTGGAAGGCGCGCTTCAGGCCGCTCGTCGTCGTCAGGCAGAAGCGGGCGTGCCACAGAGCCACTGCATTTATCTGTCGCCGCAAGGCCGACCGCTGACCGATGCCCGCGTGCGGGAACTGTCTGCCCTGCCTGGCCTGATTTTACTGGCCGGACGTTACGAAGGCGTGGACGAACGGTTAATCGACCGTCAGGTTGATGAAGAAATTTCACTGGGCGACTATGTGCTGTCCGGCGGTGAATTGCCGGCCATGGTGCTGATGGATGCGATTATCCGTCTGCTGCCGGGGGTGCTGAACCACGCCCAGTCTGCCGAACAGGACTCGTTTGTGGATGGCCTGCTGGATTGCCCCCACTACACCCGGCCTGAAGAATACCAAGGCATGCGCGTGCCGGATGTTTTACTGTCCGGCGACCATGCCCTGATTGCCCGCTGGCGACTCAAGCAGTCACTCGGACGCACGGCCCGCCGTCGCCCCGACCTGCTTGCCCATCGCCCGCTGTCCAAACTGGAATCTCGGCTGCTGGCTGAGTATCAGCAGGAACAAGATTCCGCATAACAACAGGAGTTTCTCCCATGAATCTGCTGCAACAACTTGAGCAGGAAGAAATCGCCCGTCTGGGTAAAACCATCCCTGATTTTGCACCGGGTGACACCGTGATCGTGCAAGTGAAGGTGAAGGAAGGCAACCGTGAGCGTCTGCAGGCTTACGAAGGTGTGGTGATTGCCAAGAAAAACCGTGGCCTGAACAGCGCCTTTACCGTGCGCAAGATCTCCGCCGGCACGGGCGTGGAACGGACGTTCCAGACCTACTCGCCGCTGGTTGCCCAGATCGAAGTGAAGCGCCGTGGTGACGTGCGTCGTGCCAAGCTGTACTACCTGCGCGAACGTTCGGGCAAGTCGGCTCGTATCAAGGAAAAGCTGCCGGCACGCAAGGTGGTGGCTGCCAAGGCGTAAACCGCTCAGGCATCCCCATTCAGGCATTGATTGCCCAGCTGTCATAAAAAAAGCACGCCATCAGGCGTGCTTTTTTTATGACCAACGCCACACATCAGGGTACGCTGCCCATTTCCTGGTGTGTTCTGGAGTGCCACCATGCCTCGCCCTGCCATCTTGCCGCTGGAACACGCGGTTATTGCCGCCCCCTTTGGCTGTCTTGGCCTGAGCGCCGAACCCGAGGTAATTACCGCCATCCGCTTCCTGCCCGCCGATGCCCCACTGCAGTCGCCGCGTGCTGGCTCGCTGTGCGCACAACTGGCAGATGAGCTGGCCCACTACTGGCAGCACCCCGACCATGCCTTCAGCCTGCCTTTGCGGGCGGATGGCACAGCTTTTCAGCAGCGGGTGTGGCAGGCCATGTGCGCCATCCCCTCTGGCCAGGTGGCGTGCTATGGCGACTTGGCCCGCCAGCTAGGCAGCGCCGCCCGCGCGGTGGGGGGCGCATGTGGGCGCAATCCGCTGCCGATTGTGATTCCCTGTCACCGGGTGGTGGCCGCACACGATCTGGGTGGGTTCAATCAGTCACGCGGGGAAAATACCCTGTCAATCAAACGCTGGCTGTTGCAGCACGAGGGCAGTTGGCCGGGGAATGCCCAATAAAAACCCCGCCAGGCCGCAGGGGCGAGGCGGGGTTGCCAGAGTGGCACACGGATAGGGTTGGCGTCAGTTCAAACCTCAGGCCGGCACAGCGCTGCCTTTGTCCTTGGCGCTTTTGTCCTTGCTGGTTTCCTTGACAAACTCCAGCCGGACCTTGCCTTGCTCGTCCAGATCGACCGTCACTTCGCCGCCATCGGCCAGCCGGCCAAACAGCAGTTCGTCGGCCAGCGCCTTGCGGATGGTGTCCTGAATCAGCCGCGCCATTGGCCGGGCCCCCATCTGCGGGTCGAAACCATTCTTGGCCAGATGCGCCTTCAGCGCCTCGGTAAAGTGGATATCCACCTTCTTTTCGGCCAGTTGTGCTTCCAGCTGCATCAGGAACTTGTCCACCACGCGCAGGATGATCGCTTGGTCCAGCATCTTGAACGAAATGGTGGCATCCAGCCGGTTGCGGAACTCCGGCGTGAACAGCCGCTTGATATCGGCCATCTCATCGCCGCTGGACTTGCTGCTGGTAAAGCCGATGCTGGACTTGCTCAGGCTTTCTGCGCCAGCGTTGGTGGTCATGATGATCACCACATTGCGGAAGTCCGCCTTGCGTCCGTTATTGTCCGTCAGCGTGCCATGATCCATCACCTGCAGCAGCACATTGAAGATGTCCGGATGGGCCTTTTCGATTTCGTCCAGCAGCAGCACCGCATACGGATGCTTGGTGATCTGCTCGGTCAGCAGGCCGCCCTGTTCAAAACCGACATAGCCCGGCGGTGCGCCAATCAGCCGCGACACGGCGTGACGCTCCATGTATTCGGACATGTCAAAGCGCAGCAACTCCACGCCCAGCGTGTAGGCCAGCTGTTTGGCCACTTCGGTCTTGCCCACCCCGGTGGGGCCGGAGAACAGGAAGGAGCCAATCGGCTTGGACGGGTTGCCCAACCCAGAGCGCGACATCTTGATGGCCGCAGCCAGCGCGTCGATGGCGGCATCCTGACCAAACACCACGTTTTTCAGATCGCGGTCCAGCGTTTTGAGCGCGCTGCGGTCGTCGTTGGACACCGTCTTGGCCGGAATCCGGGCAATCTTGGTGATGATGTCCTCGATTTCCGGCTTGGAAATCACTTTCTTCTGCCGCGACTTCGGCAGCAGGCGCTGGGCGGCACCGGCTTCGTCGATCACGTCAATCGCCTTGTCCGGCAGATGGCGGTCGTTGATGTAGCGCGCGGCCAGCTCGGCAGCGGTGGTCAGCGCGGCGGCGGTGTACTTCACCCCATGGTGGGCTTCAAAGCGCGACTTCAGCCCACGCAGGATTTGCACGGTCTGCTCCACCGTCGGCTCGACCACGTCGATTTTCTGGAAGCGCCGCGACAGGGCGTTGTCCTTCTCGAAAATGCCACGGTATTCGTTGTAGGTGGTGGCACCAATGCAGCGCAGCGTGCCGTTGGACAAAGCCGGCTTGAGCAGGTTGGAAGCATCCAGCGTGCCGCCCGACGCCGCCCCCGCCCCAATCAGGGTGTGGATTTCGTCGATGAACAGAATGGCATGCTTGTCCTCGGTCAATTGCTTGATCACGCTCTTGAGCCGTTGCTCAAAATCGCCACGATACTTGGTGCCCGCCAGCAGCGAGCCCATGTCCAGCGAATAGACGGTGGCTTCCGCCAGCACTTCGGGCACCTCACCCTGCACAATGCGCCGCGCCAGGCCTTCAGCGATGGCGGTTTTGCCCACCCCGGCCTCACCCACCAGCAGTGGGTTGTTCTTGCGCCGGCGGCACAGGGTCTGGATTACCCGCTCCAGCTCCTGGTCGCGGCCAATCAGCGGGTCGATCTTGCCGGCCACCGCCTGCTGGTTGAGGTTTTGCGTGTAGTTTTCCAGGGCACCGCCGTGGCCGGCCCCTTCCTGCTCGTCGCTGCTCTCCTCACTGCTGCTGCCCCGGGCGGGCGGCTCGGCGCTTTTCTGTTTGGAAATACCGTGCGAGATGTAGTTGACCACATCCAGGCGGCTGATGTTCTGCTGGTGCAGGTAGTACACCGCGTGCGAATCCTTTTCGCCAAAAATGGCCACCAGGATATTGGCACCCGTGACTTCCTTCTTGCCAGACGACTGCACATGCAGGATGGCGCGCTGGATCACGCGCTGGAAACCCAGGGTAGGCTGGGTTTCCACCTCGTCGGAGCCGGACACGGTTGGCGTGTGCTGTTCGATGAATTCGGACAGGTTTTTGCGCAACTGGTCGAGATTGGCACCGCAGGCGCGCAGCACGTCCGCAGCAGACGGGTTGTCGAGCATGGCCAGCAGCAGATGTTCTACGCTGATGAATTCATGGCGTTTCTGACGTGCGTCCATGAAGGCCATGTGCAGGCTGACTTCAAGTTCTTGGGCAATCATCCGTTTTCCTCCATTACGCACTGCAAGGGGTGCTGGTGAACACGAGCCATATCCAGCACCTGATCGACCTTGGTGGCGGCAATATCTTTGGTATAAACACCACAGACGCCTCGCCCCTCGGTGTGAACGGTGAGCATGACCCGGGTGGCTTGTTCTTGATCCATCCGAAAGATGCGTTGCAAAACTTGCACCACAAACTCCATCGGCGTGAAATCGTCGTTCAAAAGTAAAACTTTGTACAAAGGTGGCGGGGCCACCCGCGTTTTTTGGGGGACGAGGGCAACGTCGTCCTGGGTGCGTCTGGGCATACCGGTGGAACTCACTCTTCGGTTACTCTCATTTTGGCGTGAGCCAAGGCTTTTTCAAGGTAAGAATCCTAACGGATTCAGCCAACTACTGCTCAACTCGATGGCCGGCATCGACCGTTCCGGCCAGCAAACCCAGTGTGGGCAAGGTTTGATGACATTTACCTGTGTGGCGGATCAGGTCAAAATCTTCCGGTTGTCATCAGATAAAATAATGGTGTGGCACCCGCGCCCACTGCACGCTGATGTCCATTCCCCGACAGCCATTGTCAGGTCCCGCACAGGGATGAAGGCCACCGCCCACCGCTGCGTCGTCCACGCCAGCCCATGGTTCAAGCAGCAAGCCACCGGCAGGGGGGCTGCTGTGCCGGGCGCATGACAAGGTGTCATGCAAATCATCGGCCAGCTTGTTGCATGGGGGCTGCCCCCCCCCCGGTGGCCGCCGGGCCAACAGCCCTGGCCTCACCATGGTGCGCACCAGCCCGATCACGGCGCATAGCCCTGGCGCGCCTTGTGCAGGCCCAGGCAAAAACCGGCAGAAAACCCCAGAGTGCCGCAGGGGCATTGCGTAAAATAAACCGAAAACGCTTGACGCCGTCCTCAGGGTCACGTAAAACCCTTATTCAGGTGGCGGGCTTGACCTCGTTTTGCAGTACCGGATTGCCTCCGCGATGCTCGCTAAAACACCAAAGTGAAAGCTTCGTAGTATCGGGGTTCACCACCCCTGTTTTTTTGTTAGGGATGTAAATACATATGGCAACTGGTACCGTCAAGTGGTTCAACGACGCTAAAGGTTTTGGCTTCATCACTCCGGATGACGGTGGTGAAGATCTGTTCGCGCATTTCTCCGCGATCAACATGAACGGTTTCAAGACCCTGAAAGAAGGACAGCGTGTGTCCTTCGATGTGACCCAAGGTCCGAAGGGCAAGCAAGCTTCCAACATCCAGGCCGCCTAACCGCGCCCTGTCTGTTGCGATAGTACGCTATCCGTACAAAAAAACCCGCCTTGGCGGGTTTTTTTGCGTGTGCACTGCAACAAAATCCCCAGGCACCCCCATATGTCCGCGTTTTGTCCTGCACAGGACTCAAATGCATGAGTACAAATGTCATAAGTACAAATACTCATTCTGTCAACAAGGGCTTTACAGGGCGGCAATATATGATATAAATGCCCATGTGCTTCGGGGATGGCCCCATTTTTTTAAGGAAACAAGCAAGATGGCAACTGGTATCGTCAAATGGTTCAACGACGCAAAAGGCTTTGGCTTCATCACTCCGGACGACGGCGGTGAAGATCTGTTTGCGCATTTCTCCGCAATCAACATGAACGGCTTCAAAACCCTCAAGGAAGGCCAACGCGTGTCGTTTGACGTGGCCCAGGGGCCGAAGGGCAAGCAGGCAGCCAACATCCAGGCTGCCTGAGCGCCGTACGCCTGCCGGGCCTCAGCGGCCCGGCATGGCCAAGAAAAAACCCGCCACACCGGCGGGTTTTTTCTTGGCGCAGGATAATGCTTACATGCGCTCGATCATGGCGTCGCCAAAGGCCGAGCAGCTGACCTCCTGAGCGCCTTCCATCAGGCGGGCAAAGTCATAAGTCACCACCTTGTCGGTGATGGCTTTTTCCATCGAGCTGATGATCAGGTCGGCGGCTTCGGTCCAGCCCATGTGACGCAGCATCATTTCAGCCGACAGAATCAGCGAACCCGGATTCACCTTGTCCAGGCCAGCATACTTCGGCGCGGTGCCGTGGGTGGCTTCAAACATGGCCACGCTGTCGGACAGGTTGGCACCCGGGGCAATGCCAATACCGCCCACCTGGGCTGCCAGTGCGTCGGAGATGTAGTCGCCGTTCAGGTTGCAGGTGGCGATCACGTCGTATTCAGCCGGGCGCAGCAGGATTTGTTGCAGGAACGCATCAGCGATGGCGTCCTTGACAATGATTTCCTTGCCGGTTTTCGGGTTGGTGAACTTGCACCACGGGCCGCCGTCGATCGGCTGGGCACCAAACTCGTTCTTGGCCAGGTCGTAGGCCCAGTCACGGAAGCCACCTTCGGTGAACTTCATGATGTTGCCCTTGTGCACAATGGTCACCGACTTGCGATCGTTGTCGATCGCGTATTCGATGGCCTTGCGCACCAGACGCTCGGTCCCTTGCTTGGACACCGGCTTGATGCCAATGCCGGAGGTGTCCGGGAAACGGATTTTCTTCACGCCCAGTTCGGTTTGCAGGAAGTTGATCAGTTTCTTGGCACCTTCGCTTTCGGCTTGCCATTCGATGCCGGCGTAGATGTCTTCGGTGTTTTCACGGAAGATCACCATATTGGTCAGGTCCGGGCGCTTCAGCGGCGAGGGTACGCCGGTAAAGTAGCGCACCGGGCGCAGGCAGACGTACAGATCCAGCTCTTGGCGCAGCGCCACGTTCAGCGAACGGATGCCGCCGCCCACCGGCGTGGTCATCGGGCCTTTGATAGACACCACATAGTCGCGCAGGGCAGCCATGGTTTCTTCCGGCAGCCACACATCGCCACCGTACACGCGGGTGGATTTTTCCCCGGCGTAGATTTCCATCCAGTGGATTTTTTTGCTGTTGTTGTAGGCTTTGGCCACGGCGGCGTCGACCACCTTGATCATCACCGGGGTGATGTCGATGCCGATGCCGTCACCTTCGATGAACGGGATGATCGGGTTGTTCGGAATAGCCTGGCCCGGGATGATTTTCTGGCCGTCTTGGGGTACGGAAATGTGGGAAGTCGTCATGCCTGCTCCATCATGGATTGTCGTGTGGGAGTGCGTGCGCATGCCGCAAAAGGCCCTGGCGCCGGCTCGTGACCGGTTCCTGATGGACGGCTGCCTGTGGCGAGGCAGGTCGGACGGGTTCTCGACATGCGCATAAACTGATCGGTTTGGAATCAAAATCGGGGCGGGGAGAGTGCGAGCCGGTCGCGCGCTGAACCGCGACGGACAAGTTATAGGTATCGAAAATTTTTCGCGTCTCCTCAGCCTGATATTATCACGTAAAACCGTTTGCTCGGCTAGAGGATGTTCGATTTCGCGCATCCGTGCGCTGTTTCGCACCTCTTTGGGGCACCGGCTTATGTTGCCATGCAGCATGAAACCGGCAAAAAATCCGCATTTTTCACAAGGGCCGCCATGCCGGAACTGATTGTCTTCAATAAACCATATGGGGTGATCTGCCAGTTCTCCCCGCACCCCACCCACCCCAGTCTGGCTGATTACGTCCACACGCCGGACGTGTATCCGGCAGGCCGGCTGGATACCGACAGCGAAGGTCTGTTGCTGCTGACCGCCGATGGCGCTTTGCAGCATGACATCAGCCATCCGCAGCGCAAACTGGCCAAAACCTACTGGGTGCAGGTGGAAGGCATTCCCGACGACGCGGCCCTGGCACGGCTGCGTCAGGGGGTAGACCTGGGCGATTTTGTCACCCGCCCGGCCCAGGCGCGGCGGATTGACCCACCGGCGCTGTGGCCGCGCACCCCGCCGATCCGGGTGCGGCAAAGCGTGCCGGACAGCTGGCTGGAACTGATCATCACCGAAGGCAAAAACCGCCAGGTGCGGCGGATGACCGCCAAGGTGGGCCATCCCACCCTGCGCCTGGTGCGGGTGGCCATTGGCGAATGGACGCTGGATGGCCTGCAGCCAGGCGAATTGCGCCAGCTCAGTGTGCCCCTTGCCAAGCCTGGCAAACCAGCGCACCATGACTGTGCCATGTTACGCGCCACGCGCCCGGCCTCATCCCGGCCCGGAGTCCGCAGCCGTCATGCCAGTCGACGCCGCTGATCCACGTTGACCCCACTGCCTGGCGGCGCGCCACCCGCGCACCGCTGGTTCACGCCGGCCATTGCCCCGCAGGCTGCTTGCTGCGCCGTCAATCCGCGCCGGGATTCCGACCTTCATCTGATCGCCGCTGCCGCATGAATACACCTTCCGAACTGAACGCCGTGGCCTGGGAAATCGCCCAGACCCTGATCAAAGGCTTTAACAAGCACTATCGACTGTTCCGCGAATGCTCGCGCAATGCCAAGGATTATTTTGACGAGGGCAACTGGATGGCCATGCAGGATGCCATCACCGAGCGGATCCAGTTTTACACCGAACGGGTGATGGAAACCGTCGAACAGTTGCAATGCCGCTTTCATGCTGACGTACTGGAAGACAGCACCTGGCAACAGGTCAAGCTGTACTTTATCGGCATGCTGATGAATCACAAGCAGCCAGAGCTGGCCGAAACGTTTTTTAATTCGGTGTTCTGTCGCATCCTGCACCGCGATTATTTCAACAGCGACTTCATTTTTACCCGGCCAGTGATTTCCACTGACTATATCGACTCCGATCCGCCGGTTTACCGCAGCTACTATCCGGGCCAGAACGGCCTGCGCCAGACACTGGAGCAGATTGTGGCCGATTTTGGCTGGAAACGTCCGTTTGCCCACCTGCGGCGTGATATCGTCAAGGTGCTGCGCGCCGTGCGCGAGCACCAGGGCGGGCGCTGGCCCACCCCGGATGTGAACTACCAGATTCAGGTGCTGTATTCCGGCTTTTACCGCAACAAGTCGGCCTACATCATGGGTAAGGTGATCAACGGCAACCAGAGCTATCCGTTTGCCATCTGCGTGATGCACAACGACGACGGCCTGCTGGAACTCGACACCGTGCTGCTGGAGCCGTGGCGCATTGGCGTGCTGTTCTCGTTCAGCCGGGCGTATTTTCTGGTGGAGATGGAAGTGCCGTCCGGCTATGTGCAGTTTTTGCGCAGCATGCTGCCGTGGAAAACCAAGGCAGAAATCTACACCATGCTCGGCCTGCAAAAGCAGGGCAAGAACACCTTCTACCGCGATTTCATGCACCACCTGCAGCACTCCAACGACGATTTCATCATCGCCCCCGGCATTCGCGGCCTGGTGATGCTGGTGTTCACCCTGCCCTCTTACCCGTTTGTGTTCAAGCTGATCAAGGATGTGTTTGGCAGCTCGAAAGACGTCGACCGCCCGACGGTGAAGGCGAAATACCTGCTGGTGAAACGTCACGACCGGGTGGGCCGCATGGCCGACACGCTGGAATACTCCAATGTGGCCTTTCCGAAAAAACGCTTTACCGAAGAGCTGCTGCACGAACTGCGCACCCTGGCCCCCTCGTTGCTGGAAGAAACCAGCGACAGCCTGATCATCAAGCACTTGTACATCGAGCGGCGGATGAAACCGCTGAACATGTACCTGGACAACGCCACACCAGAGCAAAAAGAGCACGCGGTGCGCGAATACGGCGATGCGATCAAAGACCTGGCCCAGGCCAATATTTTCTCCGGTGACCTGCTGTTCAAGAACTTTGGCGTGACCCGTTATGGCCGGGTGATTTTCTACGACTATGACGAAATCGAATACATGACCGACTGTAATTTCCGCGATATTCCGGAAGCGCCGTCGCCCGAGTACGAGATGGCGTCGGAACCGTGGTACCCGGTGGCCAAGAACGATATCTTCCCGGAAGAATTCGCCTCTTTCCTGCTGGGTGACCCGATGGTGCGCAAGCTGTTCCTGCAACACCACCGCGACCTGCTGTCGCCCAAATACTGGCGCACCCAGCAGGACAATATCCGCGCCGGCAAGATGGACAACTTCTACCCTTATCCACAGGAACTGCGGCTGAGCAAGCGCTATCCTGACCGCAAAGCCCCCCGCACCTGAACGGCGCACATGGAGGTAAACTGACGGTTTTATCCTGTTACACCGCCGCCATGAGCCAGAAACCTCCGATGACCCAGGCCATCCGCCAGCTGCGCAGCCAGCAGGTGGCCTGGACCGACCATCTGTACACCTACGAAGAAAAGGGCGGCACCCGTGTCTCTGCCCGTGAACTGGGCGTGGAAGAACACGCGGTGATCAAGACGCTGATCATGCACGACGAGCACAAGCACCCACTGGTGGTGCTGATGCACGGCGACTGCGAAGTGTCCACCAAAAATCTGGCGCGTCATCTGGGGGTGAAAAGCATCGAGCCGTGCCCACCAGCGATTGCCGACAAGCACTCAGGCTATCAGGTAGGTGGTACCAGCCCATTTGGCACACGCCAGCGCATGCCGGTGTATATGGAAGCCAGTATTGCCGAACTGCCGCGCATTTATCTGAATGGCGGCAAGCGTGGCTATCTGATCGGGCTGGACCCGGCGGAGGTAGTGCGGGTGCTGGTCCCCACCCTGGTGAATGTGGCGGTGGCCGGCTAAAGACGCGCGGACTGATTCAGAAAAATCGTGCTTGCCAAAAGCAAAACCCAATAAAAGCAACAACCTGGATTCCCGCCTTCGCGGGAATGACGATTTTTTCAGCGTATCCCTAAGGCGGCGGCAGACGCGCTGCGCCCGCCTTGGCAGGAAGCGCAGCGGCGAAAAAAGCCCGGCTTACGCCATCGACTTGGCGCTTTGCAGCCGCGCCAGCTGGCAGACAATCCAGGCTTTTTGCGCCGCTTCCCGGCGCTTGCCATTCAGGTGCTCGAGAATCCGCTCGCGGGTGTGGTTGAAGCTGACCGTTTCGCCGCGCTGAATCGCATCGCAACGCAGCACATGCAGGCCAATGGGCGATTCAATCGCGTCGGACACTTCGCGCACGTCCATGCCAAACGCCGACGGTTCCAGTTCGGGAAACAACTGGCCGCGCTTGAGCGTGCCCAGCAGGCCGCCCTGCATGGCGGTGGGGCAGTGCGAATGGCGCAATGCCGCCTTGGCGAAGCTGTCTTCGCCTACCAGGGTTGGGCGCAAACGGTCGAACAGCGCCAGCGCCTTCACCTGTTCGCGGGCATTGTTGAAGGTGAGCAGGATATGGCGCAGGGTGCGGGTTTCCGGGCGACAGAAGGCGTCGGGATGGTCGCGGTAGTAGCGCTCGGCGTCGGCGTCGCTGGCCAGTTCGGCCTGGCTGGCCACTTGCTCCAGCAGGGTTTCCACCCGCAGGTCGCGCAGGATGGCCTCGCTCAAGCTGTCTTCGTTCAGGCCAATGCCGCCCAGTTCGGCGTCAAGCTCGTCCTGGGTGGGATAGCGGCTGCGCAGGGTGGCCAGCCGCTCATTCAGCGTGGCGTCCGGCACACTGACCTGGGCGGCTTCGCGGCTGGTGAGAATCGCCTGTTCCAGCTGCTGCTGGCGCAGGGCAATCTTGCCCAGCCGCTTGCGCTCGTCATCGTTCAGGGCGTGTGGGGCGCGCTGAAACAGCTCCCAGGCCAGTTTGAGTTCAAGGTAGGCTTGCATGGTTCACCTCTTCCACCGTCTCTTCTTCCGTGCCCTCCGCCGGGCCCAGCAGGGTTTCACCCACCTGGAACACCCGGCCCGGCAGCGCGTCAAAGTGCAGGTGGTAGGCCACGCCGCCAGGCGCATCGCGAATCACCCGCAGCACTTCGCCCACACTGCCCGCCGGAATCACCGCTTCGCCGCCCAGGGTCAGCGCCACGCTGGGCAGCACCTTGTCGCGAAACTCAAACCGCGACGGTGTCCATGGGTCGTCGATGTCGATCAGTTCTTCTTCACGACAGCCCACAATCCGGCCTTCTTCAAGAAAATGCACCGAATAGATGATCTGGTCCTGCAAGAAGGTACCGACATCAACCACATGACCAATGGTCCCCCGGCGCACCAGCGGTGCCCCCACCGGCAAGCCGGGGTAGGTGCCGTCGTTTTTGACGTTGCGCACCAGGCGCACGCCGTCGCCATACTCCCAGCGTGCGTTCATCATGATGTGAATACCCGATCCAGTGACACAAACGAAGTGTGGCCGCCGTTGGGCAGGTTATGCTGCTGGAACACGCGGAACACTTTTTCGGTTTGCGCGTCGGATTCGACAAAATCCAGGTAGGCGCGCTCCAGCCACAGGCGGTAAATGGCCCGCTGCGCCGATTCTTCCGGCGGCATATTGGCCGCATGGCGGGCGAGGTAGTCGTGAAAGCGCTGCAAAATATGCAGGCGATTCACTTGCACCACGGACGGGGTGTACGGCACGGCAAAATACTCGAGAAAATCTTCTGCACTGGAGAGTTCGTCGAGTGCTTCCAGCAACGTCAGGTCGGTATCCATGGGTAATCTCCTCAAGCGGCAGAAACGTCGGTAACAGGGTCAATCACGTCAAGCAGGTCGCTGGCACCCAGCTGATTGCGCTGGTCCAGGGCCACCAGCTTGCTCAGGCGGGCACGGGCGTCATCAATATGGCCCAGGCGCAGCAACACCACGCTGGCGGCCTTGATGGCGAGCAGGTAAAAACGCAGCAGGCCAAACGACTGGGCGGCGGCCACCGCCAGGCTGTGTTCATCCAGCCGTTGCCAGTCGCCAGCGATGCCCAGGCGCTGGCCGGCCAGGCTCATTGCCCGGTTGGCCACTTCCAGCGCATCGTTAAGCCGGTGCTGATAAAAATAATAGCGATACAAACCCACCAGCACGGTCAAATTGTCAGGGGCCAGCAAAAATGCCCGCAACAGCGCCAGTTCGGCTTCCGGCTGGCCGTAGCATTCGGCGGCGCGGTTCATCAGCTGTTCCACTTCGGGCGGCAGCGCCGTTTCGAAGTACAGCGAGCAATCGGTAAAATCAAGCAAGTCCATGGGGTGTTCTCACTGGGGCGGCGAGGCCTCGACGGCGTCACAGCACAGCTCGCCGGCAGAACAGGTGCGACAGTGCGCGTCGCCGTCGGCGGGATTCAGGGGCTGGCCGCGCAGCTGGGCCAGTTCGAGTTCAAGCTGGTCGATGCGCTCCACCAGGCAGCTGATCGACCGTGCTACCGGGTCTGGTAGCAAATGATGGTCCAGGCGATGGTCCAGGCCGTTTTCCTGCCGGCGACGGGTGACCACCCGACCGGGCACACCCACCACGGTGGCGTCTTCCGGCACATCCTTGACCACCACCGAATTGGCCCCCACCCGCACTCTGGAGCCCACCACAATCGGGCCGAGAATCTTGGCACCCGCGCCCACCACCACGCCATCGGCCAGGGTGGGATGGCGCTTGCCCTGCTTCCACGAGGTGCCGCCCAGCGTCACGCCGTGATAGAGCGTCACGTCATCGCCCACCTCGGCGGTTTCGCCAATCACCACGCAGGCACCGTGGTCGATAAAGAAGCGCCGGCCAATCACCGCGCCGGGGTGAATGTCCACATTGGTAAACAGCCGCACGGCAAAGCTGAGCAGCCGCGCCAGGTAACGCCAGCCGCCGCGCCACAGCCGATGGGCCAGGCGGTGGCCCAGAATGGCGTGCACGCCGGGGTAAGTGGTCAGCACCTCAAAACGGGTGCGGGCGGCCGGGTCGCGCTGGAAGACACAATGCAGGTCTTCGCGCATCAGCTCACGCAGGCTCAGTGGCCGGGAAGCGGTATCGGTCATGGGGGATGTCAAGGTGCAGGCCTCAGGCATGGCGGGCAATCTCCTGGTCAGTCAGCAGATTCATCAGTTCGCTGTCTTCCGGCGGACGCTTGTGCTGCACAACAAAGGTGCGCACCCGCGCCAGCAACTGGTCGGCCAGCGCCGTATCCAGATGCACCCCCAGCCGGGCGTACACCGTCATCACTGCACGCGGGCCAGAATGCTTGCCCAGCACGATGCGATGGCTGCGGCCCACTTCACTGGGGTCAAAGCCTTGGTAGTTGTCAGGATGTTTCAGCAGACCATCCACATGGATGCCGGCCTCATGGGTAAACACGCCCTGGCCCACCACGCTTTTTTGCCAGGACACGCTACGTCCGGATGCTGCCGCCACCTGCTGCGACAGCGCCGGAAAGTGTTTCAAATCCACGCCAGTATGGATGCCGTACAGCTTGGACAGCCCCAGCACCACTTCCTCCAGCGGGGCATTGCCGGCACGCTCACCCAGGCCATTGACCGTGGTGTTGGCGTGGGTGGCACCGCCATGACAGGCGGCCAGGGTGTTGGCCGTGGCCAGGCCCATGTCGTCATGGGCATGGATTTCAATTTCCAGGCCGCTGGCCGCACGCAGGGTGCGCATGCGATCCCAGGTGGTAAATGGCTCAAGAATGCCCAGGGTATCGGCAAAGCGCAGCCGGCGTGCGCCCGCCCTGGCCGCAACTTCTGCCAGTTGGCAGAGGAAATCCTGATCTGCCCGCGAAGCGTCTTCACAGCCCACACAGACATCCATGCCCAGATCCGCCGCCCGCTGCAGGGTGCCCGGCAGCGCATTAAGCAGCCAGGCACGGTCTTGCCGCAGCTTGTAGGCCAGATGCTGATCAGATGCCGGGATCGACACATCAATCAGGTGGGCACCCAGGTCGGCGCAGGCGGCGATATCGCCAGGATGCATGCGGCTCCACACCATCAGCCGCGCCGGCAAGCCCAGTGCCGCCACCGCGCGGATGCTGTCGCGCTCTTCCTGGCCCATGGCCGGAATGCCGATTTCCAGCTCGGGCACGCCAATCGCCACCAGTTGGCGGGCGATGTTCAGTTTTTCGGTCAGCGAAAACGCCACCCCGGCGGATTGCTCGCCGTCGCGCAGCGTCGTGTCGTTGATGACTACCGAGGGTTGCGGGTTCGGGTTCATGCCGGGCTCCTGTTGCCAAATGTGACGGTTTCCCTTGAACTAGCAAGTCCGGGGCCAGTTGGGAAAATAAGTTAAGCAACTGATTTACAATAGATATTGTGAATACACCCAGGGAGATTGTCAGGAAGCCGACAGGCAGAATGGCCCAAGGCGGGCAGTGGCAGACACGACAGCCACGGTTTGGGCTGGCATCATCACGCTGGCCAGCCGGCCAGAATCAGGGCCGTGACACACCGACCAGCAGCAGAGACATGCAGATGACACACACAATCAGACACACCCGGCCTGGTGGCTACCGACGAACGGCAGGTGCAGGCACGCATGGTGCGGTCAATTTTAAGTTGCATTTAAAATGTATGTTTATTATCATCCAGCGCATTCCCGGTCCGGAGACGCAACCATGCAACTGACCCGCTTTGCCGAACTCGGCCTGCGTGTATTGATGTACCTGACCGAATCCGGGCGCGAGCAGCCGGTGACCATCCAGGAAATTGCCCGCCAGTTTGACGTGCCGCATAACCATCTGGTCAAGGTGGTGCATAAGCTGGGCAAGCTGGGTTGGGTGCATACCCTGCGTGGCCGTCATGGTGGCCTGCGCCTGGCCTTGCCTGCCGGACACATGCCCATTGGCGACATTGTGCGTGGCATGGAAGGCGATGCCCCGCTGGTCAACTGTGAACAACCGCATTGCACCCTGGCGGGCCGCTGCCTGCTGGAAGGCGTGCTCAATCAGGCGGTGGAGCAGTTTTACCAAAGCCTGAACCACAGCACACTGGCCGATGTATGCCAGCGTGGCACCGCCCAGGCGATTGCCTGGATGCACCAGGATTACCTGAGCCAGCGCCAGGACACACCGCCGGATACCACGCCCCAGCCGTAGGACGCCCGGCCACGCATCACCTCTTCCCGCTGATGGCGGGTGCACAGGCCGTGGTTGACGGCCTGTTTGCTGGCATTAAACATGTATTTAAAATACATTTATTATTCCCCCACCCCTTCAGGAGACTGAAACATGCTATCTGCGACTTCCCGTCCGTATATCGACGCCAGCGTGCCGGTACTGCGCGAACACGGCCACACCATCACCCGGCAGTTTTACCAGAACATGTTTGCCGCCCACCCCGAACTGCACAATCTGTTCAATCTGGGCAACCAGGCCAGCGGCGTCCAGCAGCAATCACTGGCGGCAGCGGTATTTGCCTATGCAGCCAATATCGACAACGCCGCCGCACTGGCACCGGTGCTGGAGCGGATTGTCCACAAGCACGCCGCTGTGGGCATTGTGCCGGCGCACTATCCGATTGTGGGCCGACACCTGCTGGGTGCCATTCAGCAAGTGCTGGGCGATGCCGCCACACCCGCGCTGATGGCCGCCTGGGACGAAGCCTACTGGCTGCTGGCTGGCGAGCTGATTGCCGCCGAAGCGCGGCTGTACCAGACCGTCGGCCAGGCCCCCGGTGCCTTGCAGACATTGCGCGTGGTGGCGCGCGAAGACGACAGCGCCAATGTGGTGTCGTGGTATCTGCAAACCGCCGATGGCCGCTCGCCAGGTGCGTTTGCCCCTGGCCAGTATGTCAGCGTGGCGGTGCAATTTGACCACCCGACCGTGCGCCAGCTGCGCCAGTACAGCCTGTCCGACCACCCGGCGCAGCCACACTGGCGCATCACCGTCAAACGTGAAGCCGGTCAGGCCGACACCCCGGCTGGCCGGGTATCAAACTGGCTGCACAGCCACTTGCACGTCGGCGACAGCCTGCCGGTGAGTGCGGCATTTGGCGATTTTCAGCCACAGCTGGATGGCGATACGCCACTGGTGCTGATTTCTGCCGGCGTTGGCGTCACCCCGATGACCGCCGTCCTGGCCAGCCTGGCAGCGCAAGGCAGCCCCCGCCCGCTGCACTGGCTGCACGCCTGCCGCGACGGCCAGCATCAGGTATTGCGCAGTGCCATTGATCAGGCCGCCGCCCAGCTGCCGCAGCTGCAACGCAGTGTCTGGTATGAAACCCCGCAGGCCAGCGACCAGCAGGGAAAAGATTACCAGCACGCCGGGCGCATGCAGCTGGACGGCCAACTGCCCGCCCAGCCCGCCAACGCCCAGTATTATCTGTGCGGTCCAGCGGCATTCATGCGCGCCCAGTGGCAGGCGCTGCTGGCGCACGGCGTGCCGATGCAGCAGATTCAGCGCGAAGTATTTGGCCCGGAACTGCTTGAGCATTTGCTCGGCTGACCCGTCCTCCGGGCGCTGATGGCCATTGTCAGGCATCAGCGTCCGGCGCAGGAGACTCCCATGTGGATTACCCGTCATGAATGGCAACAGCTGCAGCAGCAGTTGGCTGCCCATCAACAGCAACAGCAAACCTGGCGCGAGACGCTGGCCGAACGCGACGCACAACTGAGCGCCCAGGCCAGCCTGCTGGCCAAATACACGCAACAGCAGGCACTGACCCAGCGCCTGCATCAGGGCATGGGCCAGTTTGGCCATTCGCTGGACAGCACCCGCGATGCCCTGCAACAACTGGCCGACCTGCTTGGCCTGGCCCAGCACAGCAGTGACACACTGGCCCCCTTGCGCACCGCCTACTGCAGCGCCTTTAGCGCCATTGGCGAAGCGCTGAACCACCTGAGCCAGCAACGCCAGCACACCAGCCAGTTGCTGGTCGAGCTGAACCAGCACGCCGACAGCATTCGCAGCAAGGTGGGGCTGATTCACCAGATTGCCGAGCAAACCAATCTGCTGGCGCTGAACGCCGCCATTGAGGCCGCCCGCGCCGGTGAGCAAGGGCGCGGCTTTGCCGTGGTGGCCGATGCCGTGCGCACCCTGGCCGACCGCACCGTGGAAGCCTCGCGGCAGATCGAACACACCGTCGAGCAGATTGGCGCGCATGGCACCGAAGTGCAGCGCGACGAGCAGCACACGCTGGCGGCCCTGCATGCCTGCCAAAGCCATACTGACCAGGCCAGCGAAGGACTGACCGCGCTGATGGCCGTGGTGGAACGCATGGCGGATGGCCTGCACCGCGCCGCCCTGCTGGGACGGATCGAACAGGCCAATATGGAAGAAATCACCCTGAAACTGGCGGTGTATCAGGTGCTGTCCGGCCAGTCCGAACTGCGCGCAGAAGCGCTACCCGACCACCGCCACTGCCGGCTGGGCCAATGGTACAGCACCAACACTGTGCGCCAGCTGTTTGGCCAGACCCACGACTACCAGGCGCTGGAAGCCCCACATGCGGCGGTGCACCGCCATGCCAGCCAGGCCATCAGCCAGTACTGGGCGGGCCAGCCAGAGCAGGCCCTGGCGTCGAGCCAGGCCATGGAACAGGCCAATGCCCAGGTGATGGCCGGTTTGCGCCGCTTGCTGGCCACCGGCTGACTGCCGCGCCAACCCGCCAAGGCGGCCCATGCGGGCAACCACCGGCCCCATGCAAACTAGTAGCCAGTCACGTTGAAACACAAGGGTTCATGTCGCCACGAAGAACTACTCGCCGCACGACACCGAGTCATTCCCGCGCAGGCGGGAATCCAGGCGTGTCCACAGCGCACAGCGGGGTGAGTTCTCACGAGCGCTTACCTGCGCCATGCCCACCGCGCACACTGTGGTGCGGTCTGGGTTCCCGCCTGCGCGGGAACGACTCCTCAGGTGAAACTCATGCCAAAAGCGGTCTAATCGCCTGTCAGTCGATTCAGATCATGGTGACTGGCTACTAGGTAGTTTCCGCAAGAGGCGCAAAGATTGCTTCTGTCTTTTCCCGCGAGATGGACGGGCGGCATGGCAGCCGCTGCCCGTTCAGACGTCGACATAGGGTAGCAGCGGAAAGATACGGCCAGATTTCCTTATATAAAGGAAGACAGTAACGGACAGAAACGGGGGTTTTCGTCCGCGAAGAGAGTCTGGCCGTTTGGCCCGCTGGCGTGCCCGTGCCGCCATGCTGACCGGCCCGACGGGCTGTCGAACCGTGGACCACCACGGCCAGGCCTGCGGTCCGGATCAGCCTCTTTACTGTATGCGCAATGAGGCGGGACTCATGAAAACGCTTAAAATCAAGACCCTGTTCTGGGGCATGGTGGGCATTTCCACCATCATGGTCGGCTTGATGGCATGGGCCATCACCCGGCTGTCTACCGCCAGCGAGCAGGTGGCCACGGCAGAACGTCAACGCTACCAGTCCTATTTGCTGGCCGACATGCTGCGGCAAAGCTCGGATGACCTCACCCGGCTGGCCCGGACCTATGTGGTCACCGGCGAAGCCAGCTACGAGCAGCAATACTGGGACATCCTGGCCATCCGCAATGGCGAAAAGCCGATGCCGGAAGCCTACCACCGGATTTACTGGGACTTTGTCGCCGCCGGCCAGGCCAAGCCACGTCCGGATGGGCAAAAAGCCGCGCTGCTCGACCTGATGAAGCAAGCCGGCTTCAGCGAGGCCGAATTTGCCAAGCTGAACGAGGCCAAGGCCAATTCTGACGGGCTGGTGAATACCGAAACCGTGGCAATGAATGCCGTCAAGGGCAAGTTTGCCGATGGCCAGGGCGGTTTCAGCCGCGAAGCACCGCCGGATTTCGAGCTGGCACGCAAGCTGATGCACGACGCCGCCTATCACCGGGAAAAAGCCAAGATCATGAAACCGGTGGATGATTTTTATCTGCTGATGGACCAGCGCACCCAGCAGGCGATTGATCTGGCCCGCGACGGCCAGCGCGACGCGCAGTGGTTGACCGGGGTGATGATGCTGGTCAACCTGCTCGGGCTGATGCTGGCGCTGGGCTATGTCTACCGCCATCTGCTGAGGCTACTCGGTGGCGAGCCGGCACAGGTGGTGGAGATTGTGCGCCAGATTGCCGCTGGCGATCTGTCTGCCGCCAGCGCCAGCCAGGCCCGCGCCGACAGCCTGCTGGGCCATGTTCATGCCATGCAGCAGTCGCTGCGCGCCATGGTGTTCATGATTCAGGCCAAGGCCACCGACCTGCAACAGGCCAGCGCCACCCTGTCCGGGGCCACACGCAATATTGGCAAGGTGGCAGAAAGCCAGACCCACTCCACCAGCTCCATGGCCAGCTCAATGGAAAAACTGACCGCCAGTATTGGCCAGATTTCCGTGCGCGCCAGCGACATGAGCGAGCTGTCCAGCGAGTTTGGCCAGCATTCCAGCAATAGCCTGCAGGTGATCGACGCGCTGCATGACGAGATTGGCAAGATCTCCACCATCGCCGACCAATCCTCACAGGCGGTCACCGAGCTGGACGCGATGTCCACGCAAATTGGCTCGGTGGTGAAAATCATCGACGAAATTGCCGACCAGACCAATCTGCTGGCGCTGAATGCGGCAATTGAAGCCGCCCGCGCCGGTGAATCCGGGCGCGGCTTTGCCGTGGTGGCCGACGAAGTGCGCAAGCTGGCCGAACGCACCTCGCGCTCGACGCTGGAAATCCAGCGCATGATTCAGGACATCACCCGCTACACCACCCACGCCACTACGCTGATGCAGTCGCAGATTGACCAGGTTCAGGCCGGCATCGAGCTGGCTGAACAGGCACGCCAGGTGGTGGGCGGCATTGCCGAAAAATCGCTGGACACCGTGGAATCGTTTGAGCATATCGCCAGGGCAGTGCGCGAACAGTCACAGGCCAGCGCGCAGATGAACGGCGAAATCGACCATGTGGCCGAACTGAGCCAGGGCGCGCACCAGGCCATTCATCAGGCCAACCAGGCAGCGGAACAGCTGCACCAGCTGGCACAGGACATGCACGGAGCGGTATTGCAGTTCCGGACATAAACAGCCGTTCGAACGGACTGATTCAGCCATAAAAAGATACCGGGGCCAGCAGATGGTCCCGGTATTGCTTTAACTGTGCGCGCTTGATTAGGTAATTTTACTGATAGCCAAGCAAACCGTGGCTGACGCTCAACGTGATCTCGGGAGAAATTGTCAGCTTCATCAGTATTTTGTTGGAATCCACACAATCGTCAGGTGATGCAGATGGGTATCCCTGACGAACCATTCCTGGATGAGGAGACAAAACATGTTCCGTTCACCCCTGCGCGTGCCCGGCCTGGCCCTGCTATGGGCCACGCTGGCCAGCCCACCGGCCCAGGCCGCGCTGCACACCCCACCCACCACCCAGGAAAACCTGAACTTCATCTGGATCATCCTGTGCGCCGCGCTGGTGTTTTTCATGCAGGCCGGGTTTTCTGCGCTGGAATCCGGGCTGGTGCGCGCCAAGAATTCGATCAATGTCTCGCTGAAAAACTTCAGCGACCTGATTTTTTCCATGGTGACGTTTTTTGCCGTGGGGTTTGCCTTCATGTTTGGCACCAGCGGCAATGGCATCATCGGGCTGGAAGGATTTTTCCTGGACGGCAAATCCGAGCCTTACGACTATGCCTATTTTATTTTTCAGGCCGTGTTTGCCGGCACGGCGGCCACCATTGTGTCCGGGGCGGTCGCCGAGCGGATGCGCTTTGAGTCGTATCTGATTTCCACCGTGGTGATTTCTGCGCTGATTTACCCGCTGTATGGCCACTGGGCGTGGAATAGCGAAGGCTGGCTGTTCAAGCTGAATTTTGTCGATTTTGCCGGATCTGCCGTGGTGCATTCGATTGGCGGCTGGGTAGGGCTGGCCGGTGCGCTGGTGCTGGGGCCACGGCTGGGCAAGTTCAACGCCGACGGCAGCGCCAATGACATTCCCGGCTCGTCCATTCCCAGCGCGGTATTGGGCACCTTCATCCTGTGGTTTGGCTGGTTTGGCTTTAATGGCGGCAGCACGCTGATTGGCGATGGCAGCATTGCCAAGATTGTGGTGAATACCTCGATTGCCGGGTCGGTGGCGTCGATCACTGCCTTTGCCGTGTCGAAAACCCTCACCGGAAAATTCCGCGCCGAGCATATCCTGAATGGCGCGCTGGCCGGGCTGGTGGCGGTCACCGCTGGCTGTGCGGTGCTGGAGCCAATGGGCGCGTTCCTGATTGGCTTTGGCGCGGGTTTTGTGGTGTATTTTGCCGAAGTGCTGCTGCTGACACTGAAAATCGACGACCCGGTGGGCGCGGTGCCGGTGCATGGTTTTTGTGGCACCTACGGCACCCTGGCGCTGGCCTTGTGTGCGCCAGAAAGCGCGCTGCCGCTGAAAGACCACTGGGCCCAGCTGGGCGTGCAGGCCATTGGCGCACTCACCGCTTTTTCCTGGGCCTTTCTGTTTGGCTTGATCCTGTTCATGCTGATGAAGTGGATGCGCATCCTGCGCGTGCCGCCAGAGTATGAAGCACGCGGCCTGAACGAAGCCGAGCATGGTGCCAAACAAACCATGCTGGACACCTACGACACCATCTCCTACATGGTGAAAAGCGGTGACTTCAGCCGCAAGATCACCCCGGAAATCGGCACCGAAGCCGGCGACATTGCCGTGGTGTTCAACCTGCTGGTAGACGAACTCAACGACATCACCCATGTGGCGCACAACATTGCCCAAGGGGCGCTGGGCAAGGACGCCATGCCCAAAAGCGAGCGCGACACCCTGGGCCAGGCCATGGCGTCGATGGTGCAGCGCCTGCGCCAGTTTGTGGGCAACCTGATCGACATCACCGGTCAGCTCGACCATTCTTCCAAAGAACTGGACAGCGCTTCCGGACAATTGTCACGCTACAACAGCGCGCTGCTGGATGGTGTGCATCAGGTGGAGCAACTGATGGGCGAAGCGCAGGCGGCCTCTGAAGTGATGAGCCAGCGCTCGACCGAAGGCAGCCATTCGCTCGACCATATTCTGGGCAGCATGCACGAAATCTCCGGCATCATGGGCACCTTCAAGGACAATGTGGACACCCTGAGCCTGAGCGTGGCGGATATCGAGCACATTACCGGCATGATCAGCAGCATTGCCGACCAGACCAACCTGCTGGCGCTGAATGCCGCCATCGAAGCCGCCCGCGCTGGCGAACATGGCCGCAGTTTTGCCGTGGTGGCCGATGAAGTGCGCGCGCTGGCCGGCAAAACCCAGCAGGCCACCGCCGATATCCAGCATAAGGTCAAAGCGCTGAAAACCCAGTCGGCGCACACGGTGGACATCACCCACGCCGGCCTGCAGGCCATTCATCTGGGCGTGGACAAGGCAGGCTCCACTGCCGGGATTTTCCAGATGATTTTTCAGAGCGCCGACACGCTGAAAGACAAAGTGGCGCAGGCTGCCGAACTGGCCATGCATCAGGCCAGGGAAAGCGAGCTGTCGCGCCACACCATCCACCTGACCAAATCGATTGCCGACACCATGCAGACACAAGTAGACACCCTGCACGGCATGGCGCGGTTTTTCAAGCTGGATGGGCCGCCAGCCCCCGACAGGCAGGACGTGCTGAACACCGATCCAACGCGGATCATTCGCCCCGCCAGTTGATTTTGCTTGTCCGCAGCGTTCCCTCATGTCGGCACTGACGGCATGAGGGCGCACGCCCCCAGACCTGGTAGCCAGTCACGATGATATGAAGCAAATGACTGGCAGCTAGACCGCTTTCGGCATGCGTTTCACCTGACGTGTCGTTCCCGCGCAGGCGGGAACCCAGCTCTGCATCGCACAGAGAGAGCCCCCCGCATCCGTCGTTCCCGCGCAGGCGGGAATCCAGACCGCGCTACAGCGTGCGCTGTGGGTGTTGAGCGTTGTCGGATAGTCAGCGCGCTGTGGATGCCCCTGGATTCCCGCCTGCGCGGGAATGACGCGGCGGGTTGCGGCGAATGGTTCGCTGTGTCAAATCAAGATGTTGTGTTGAAATAAATAAAGCAAGACATCCGACGTCGGCTTGCTCGCAGGCACCCTCGTGTTTCAACGTGACTGGCTACTAGGATGCACAACGCCACACAGATCTTGCGTTAAATCATCTCCCCCTTCACAACACCTTCCCCGGATTCATCAGCCCCAGTGGGTCCAGCGCCTGTTTGACCGCGCGCATGGCGGCCAGGTTGGCTGGCGGCAGGTAGCGGCGCAGCCAGTCGCGCTTGAGCTGGCCAATACCATGCTCAGCCGACAGCGTGCCGCCGTGGGCGTACACCAGGTCGTACACCAGGGTGTTGACGGCGGGCTCGTCGTCGAACAGATCGACATTGCCTGGCCGGGTGAATGACACGTTGTAATGCAGATTGCCGTCGCCCACATGGCCAAAGCACACCACCCGGCAACCGGGGAAGGCCTGTTGCAGGGCGGCGTCGGCGCGCTCGATAAAGCGGGCCAGTTGCGACAGCGGCACGGCGATGTCGTGCTTGATGCTGGGGCCGTCGCGTTTTTGCGCTTCGGAAATCTGCTCGCGCAAGGCCCACAGCTGGGCGCGCTCGCGGGCGTGGCGGGCCAGCACGGCGTCGGCCTGCGGGCGTAGCGTACACAGCGTCTCGGCCAGCGCCTGGTTTAGCACCGCTTCGTCGCCGCCGTCGTTCAGCTCCAGCAGCACGCACCACGGCGGGGTGAATGGCGGGCGGGCGTCGGGCAGGTGACGGGCCAGCAGTTGCAGGCACAGCCCGGACATCAGCTCAAAGGCGGTCAGCCGGTCGCCAAAGCGCGCTTGCAGCGCGTGCAACAGCGCCAGTGCGTCGGCTGGGCTGGCGACTTCCACCAATGCGGTGGCGGTGGCTTCGGGAGCGGGGAATAGCTTGAGGGTGGCGGCGGTGATGATGCCCAGCGTGCCTTCGGCACCAATCAGCAGTTGCTTGAGGTCGTAGCCGGTGTTGTTCTTGCGCAGGCCAGACAAGCTCTCCAGCACACTGCCGTCGGGCAGCACCGCCTCCAGGCCCAGGGTCAGCTCGCGCATCGGCCCATAACGCAGCACCGCCACGCCGCCGGCATTGGTGGCCAGATTGCCACCAATCTGGCAACTGCCTTCCGAGGCCAGCGACAGCGGAAACAGCCGGCCCACGCCAGCGGCGGCGTCCTGCACCTGCGCCAGCGTGCAGCCGGCTTCAGCGGTCAGGGTGTTGTTGTCAGCGTCCACCGCGCGCAACGCGTGCATGCGGTTAAGCTGAATAATCAGCGCGTGGCCGCTGTCGTCCGGGGTGGCGGCACCGCAGTGCGAGGTGTTGCCGCCTTGTGGCACCATCGGCACGCCAGCGGCCACGCAGGCGCGCACCAGCGCCGCCACTTCGGCAGTGCAGCCGGGCCGCGCCAGAGCCACCGCGCGGCCCTGGTAGCGCTGCCGCCAGTCCAGGCAATGTGGGGCCAGTTGGTCGGGGTCGGTCATCAGGTGGCGGGGGCCGACAATCCCCGCCAGGGTTTCAAGCCAGGCAGTCATGCCGGGATTATCGCCCAGAATGACCCAGTCACGTGATTCAGTTGCGGGTAGTGCAACAACCTTGCAGCGGGCAGGCTCCCGCCTGAGGCATGGCAGCAAACGGCCAGATCAGCAGGCCGAACAATAAGCCGATGGCACCGGCGATCATCAGCAAGTTAAGCCAGTCGATCCAGTCGCCCATTTCGGCCAGGGAGGAGCGGGTCAGCGTGGGCACACTGAGTGCGGCCAGCCCGGCGGCAATGGCCGCTGCGCAGCAATGCCATGCAGTGGGCAGCGCGATTTTGTACACTACAAGTTTACCCCGCTGAACGAGTTGCCCCATGCCCCGCTTTCGCCGTGCCCTGTGCTGGTTTCGCCGAGACCTGCGCACCCAGGACCATGCCGCGCTCTACCACGCACTCAAGCACAGCGCCGAGGTTATTCCTGTGTTTGTGTTTGACCGCGATATCCTCGACGCCCTGCCTGCCAACGATCGCCGGGTCAGCTTTCTCTGGCACTCGCTGCTGGCGCTGCAAACCGCCTTGCGCCAGATGGGGGGGGATTTGCGGGTGCAGCATGCCCGCGCGGTGGACGCGCTGCCGGCGCTGGCCGCCGAGTGGGGGGCCGAGGCGGTGTTTGCCAACCACGACTACGAGCCCGCCGCGATGGCCCGTGACGCCGAGGTGGCCAGCCGCCTGCAGGCGCAGGGGGTGACCCTGCTGACGTTCAAGGATCAGGTGATTTTTGAGCGGAACGAAGTGCTCACCCAGGCTGGCAAGCCGTTTTCGGTGTTCACCCCGTATAAAAACGCCTGGCTCAAGCAGTTGAACAGCTTTTACCAGCAAAGCTACCCGGTGGCGCGCTATCAGGCGTCGCTGCTGGCCCTGCCGGCACACCCCCTGCCCAGCCTGGCCGCGCTGGGCTTTGCCGAGGCCGAGACACTTGCGCTGCCCCTGCCCTGCGGCATGTCCGGCGCGGCCACCTTGCTGGCCGATTTTCAGCGCCGGCTACGCCACTACCACACCACGCGGGACTTTCCAGCCATCAAGGGGCCGTCTTATCTGTCGGTCCACCTGCGCTTTGGCACCTGCTCCATCCGCCAGCTGGTGCAACTGGCCCACGCGCACAACACCCCAGGGGCCGACACCTGGCTGAACGAACTGATCTGGCGCGAGTTTTACCAGCAGATTCTCTGGCATCACCCTCAGGTGGTCGAGCACGCGTTCAAGCCGGAGTACGACACGCTGGCGTTTGATAACGATCCCGAGCTGTTTGCCGCCTGGTGCGAAGGGCGCACCGGCTACCCGATTGTCGATGCCGCCATGCGCCAGCTGAACCACTGCGGCTATATGCATAACCGGCTGCGCATGATTGTCGCCAGCTTTCTGGTGAAAGATCTGCTGATCGACTGGCGCTGGGGCGAGCACTACTTTGCCCGCCAGTTGCTGGATTTTGATCTGGCAGCCAATAACGGCGGCTGGCAGTGGGCGGCGTCCACCGGTTGCGATGCGCAGCCGTATTTCCGTATTTTCAACCCGGTTACCCAGTCAGAAAAATTCGACGCCGAAGGCAAGTTCATCCGCCGCTACGTGCCTGAGCTGGCGGCGCTGGACAACAAGGCCATCCACGCGCCGTGGCAGGCGAAAACCCTGCCGGATGGTTTCAAGCTGGGGCGTGATTACCCCCGGCCAGTGGTGGATCACGCGACCCAGCGCGCCCGCGCGCTGGCGCTGTTTGGCCGCGATTAAGCGCGGCTAAGCGCTATGGTGACGGGCACAGCCGCGCCAGCCAATCAGCTCCCACGCCCCAGCGCACCAGTACCCCCGCGCAATCCTCACCCACGCCGGGCGGGCGCGGGGTGGCCGGCGGGGTGTGGCTAAAGCGCGGTGCCGGTGCCGGCTGGGTGACGCCGCCCAGCTGGATAAAGGTCTGTCGCGACTGGTTATGTGCGTGGTGTGGCGCTTCGTCCATGTCCAGCACGGGCGATACACAGGCGTCGCTGCCTTCCAGCAAGGCGCACCAGGCATCGCGCGGTTTTTCCAGAAAAATCCGCGCCAGCTTGGCGCGCAAGGCCGGCCAGTGGGCGCGATCCCACTGCGCCTGAAACGCCGGATCGTCGATGCCCAGCGTGGCCAGCAGCGCAGCATAGAACTGCGGCTCAATCGCCCCCACTGCCAGCCATTTGCCGTCGGCACAGCAATAGGTGCCGTAAAAATGCGCGCCGCCATCCAGCAGATTGACTTCGCGCTGCTGGTGCCACTGGCCCATGGCATTCAGCGTGTAGATCATGCTCATCAGCAGCGCCGAGCCGTCGGTCATGGCCGCATCCACCACCTGACCACAGCCGGTCTGGCTGGCGTGCAGCCGGGCGGCCAGCACGCCCAGCGCCAGCAGCATGGCCCCGCCGCCACAGTCGGCCACCAGATTCAGCGGTGGCATGGGCTGACCCGCGCCGCCAATGGCATGCAACGCGCCAGACAGCGCCAGATAATTGATGTCATGCCCCACCGCATGCGCCAGGGCACCGTGCTGGCCCCAGCCCGTCATCCGCCCGTACACCAGCGCCGGCTGACGCGCCAGACACACCTGCGGCCCCAGCCCGAGGCGCTCCATCACGCCGGGGCGAAAGCCTTCAATCAGCACATCGGCCTGGGCAATCACCGCCAGCGCGGCGTCGATGTCTTCCGGGCGTTTCAAATCCAGCGTCACGGTGTGGCGCGAACGGTTGAGGATGTCCAGGGCGGGATCGAACAACTCGGCCACCGGGCGGCCTGCCGGTGCCTTGCGCGCGATGCGCACCACTTCCGCGCCCATATCGGCCAGCAGCATGGCGGCCATCGGGGCCGGCCCCAGGGCAGCAAACTCCACCACTCGCATACCGTGTAGAGGTCCCGTCGGCTTAGCCAGGTTGCCCTCCTGGGCAGAAGAGAAAGAAACAGCATCAGGCATGGCGCGCTCCCTTGGTTGGCATCGCAGGATTCCCGGCTTTGCCGGGGTGACCGTGTTGCCGTATTTCCCTGAATAGCACAACGCCCGCAGGGCGCGGGCGTTGTACGTGGGCCACGGCGCGTGGCTTACGGCTTTTTGACCGGCTCGGCGGGTTTGGCCGGGGCAGCAGGCGCTGCAGCCGGTTTGGCTGCTGGGGCAGCCGGAGCCGCCGGTTTGGCTGCTGCCGCAGCAGGCTTGGCAGCGCCCACGGCGAGTTCAGCCTTCATGCCAGCCACCGACTTTTCACCAAAGCCCGGCACCTTGGCCAGATCGTCCACGCTCTTGAACGGGCCATTCTTGCTGCGGTATTCCAGAATCGCCTTGGACTTGGCCGGGCCGATGCCCTTGACGGTTTCCAAGTCTTGCTGGGTGGCGGTGTTCAGGTCCACGGCGGCAAAGGCAGTGCTGAAAGCAAATACGCTGGCGAGCATCACAAGCAGTTTTTTCATCAGGCGTTCTCCTTGGTTATAAGGGATTATCACAATGGGTTTTGGCACAAGCCAGATCAAGACGCTAGCATGGGCGTTCTGGCACAGCAATCCCTATTTCCACGCAGATGGCGTGCAGGCCATGCGTTGGGCATTCACGCACTGCCGATTGCGGCATTCTCACCAGCTTAGCCAGGCCGTTGCAGCAGCACTTCCAGCACAAACTTGCTGCCCACATAGGCCAGCAGCAGCAGGCCAAAACCGGCCAGCGTCCAGCGCACCGCCAGCCGGCCACGCCAGCCGTGGCGCAGGCGGCCCCACATCAGCGCGGCAAAAATCAGCCAGGACATCAAAGCAAATACGGTTTTATGCGACAGCGCCACCGGGCGGCCAAACAGCTGCTCAGAAAACAACACCCCGGAAAACACCGTCAGGGTGAGCAGGGCAAAACCACCCCACAGCACCTGAAACAGCAGTTTTTCCAGCGCCAGCAGCGGCGGCATCTGGCGAATCACCGGCGAAAAACGCTTGGCGTGCAACGCGCGATCAAGCACCAGCATCATCACCGCCAGAATCGCCGCAATCAGCAGCAGGCTGTAAGCCAGCAGCGAGACCAGAATATGCAGCAACACCGCCGGCTGGTGCAGATCGTAGGCCAGATGGGACGGCGGCAAGGCCAGCGCCAGCACCACGCCCAGCACGGCCATGGGCATCAGGCAGGTTTGCAGGCCATCCAGCTTGTAAAAAAAGCTGGCGGTCCAGTAAATCAGCACGGTCAGCCACATCACCGTGGACAGGCTCTGGCCCAGGCCCAGCGCCAGGCCGTGGGCATTGGCCGGCAACAGCGCCAGCAGGTGCAGCACCAGCGTGGTGGCCACCAGCAGATGCTCGGTGGGCAGCGCCCGCCGCCAGGGAATGCGCCAGCCATGAGCGTGGGCCAGAAAGTGCCAGGACAACCCGGCGTATGCCGCCAGGGCCAGCCAGGCGGTCAGAGAGGCAAACGGAAGTGTCATCAGGAGTGGTTCAGTCAAGCGCGGCGGGCGCAAAGCCCCCGGCTGTTGTAAAATCATGCTTTCGTCGAAGCATACACCAAACCGTTTCGACATTGGCACGGATGGGCGCATCGGCCACCCTGAACCCCGATTTTGCTAGGCGGAGCCTGAACACCTATGCTGGATAATCTCACCACACGCCTTTCCGGCGTGATCAAGAACCTGCGCGGCCATGCCCGGCTGACCGAGGACAATATCAAGGATGCCATGCGCGAAGTGCGCATGGCACTGCTGGAAGCCGACGTGGCGCTGCCGGTGGTGAAAAGTTTCATCAACGATGTGCGCGAACGGGCGATGGGCCATGAGGTGATGGGCAGCCTCACCCCAGGCCAGGCGGTGGTCGGGGTGGTGAACGAAGAACTCACCCGGCTGATGGGCGAGAAAAACGACGCGCTCAATCTGGCTGCCGTGCCGCCAGCCATCGTACTGATGGCCGGTTTGCAGGGGGCGGGTAAAACCACCACCTCGGGCAAGCTGGCCAAGCTGCTGAAAGAGCAGAACAAGAAAAAAGTCCTGCTGGTGTCCGCCGACGTGTATCGCCCGGCGGCCATCGAACAGCTCAAGCTCTTGGCGCAACAGCTGGACGTGGAATGGTTTCCGTCCGATGCCAGCCAAAAGCCGGTGGACATTGCCCGCGCCGCGCTGGATCACGCCAAGCGCCACTTTCATGATGTGCTGATTGTCGATACCGCCGGTCGCCTGGCCATCGACACGGCGATGATGGAAGAAATCAAAGCCCTGCACGCGGCGCTGAACCCGGTGGAAACCCTGTTTGTGGTGGATGCCATGCAGGGGCAGGATGCCGTCAACACCGCGCAGGCTTTCAACGAGGCGCTGCCGCTGACCGGGGTGATCCTGACCAAGCTGGACGGCGACTCGCGCGGTGGCGCGGCGCTGTCGGTGCGCCATGTCACCGGCAAGCCAATCAAGTTTGTCGGCGTAGGCGAAAAGCTCACCGGCCTGGAGCCGTTCCACCCGGAACGGATGGCCAGCCGGATTCTGGGCATGGGCGATGTGCTGTCGCTGATTGAAGATGTGCAAAAGGGCATCGATCAGGACGAAGCGCAAAAAATGATGAAGAAGATGAAGTCCGGCAAGGGCTTCGATCTGGAAGACTTCAAGGCGCAAATCCAGCAGATGAAAAAAATGGGCGGCATGGCCAGCCTGATGGAAAAAATGCCGGGGCAAATCGGCCAGCTGGCCAAGGGCATTGAAGGCATGCAGGCCGACAAATCGGTGGCGCGCATCGAGGGCATCATCAATTCGATGACCCCCGCCGAGCGGCGCAAGCCTGAATTGATCAAGGCCAACCGCAAACGCCGGATTGCCGCCGGCTCTGGCGTCACCGTGCAGGAAGTCAACCGCCTGCTCGCCCAGTTTGAGCAAACCCAGAAGATGATGAAGCAGTTTTCCAAGGGAGGCTTGTCCAAGCTGATGCGCGGCATGAAGGGCATGATGCCGGGTGGGATGTAAAGCAGCCGGTGCCGAAACCCACTGCGGCGCGGCCCCTGCCGGGCAAGGTGCCCCATATGTGGCAGGCTTTCCGACCGGAATGAACCCCAGGCGGATGACCTGCCCGGATAATCAGCGCCAGCCAGGCCACAGGCCAGGCTGGCGAATTGTTTTAGTTGAAGAAGCGTCATGTACGATATTGCTGTATTGACCGATGGCCGCTATCTGGCCAGCAACGATGCCGACTGGTATATCAGCCAGATCCATCAGGAAGATAATCTGGTGCTGGACGCCCTGCGCCGTCAGGGGCTGAACGCCATCCGCCGCGACTGGGCCGACCCGTCGGTAAACTGGTCGGATTGTCGCGCGCTGCTGTTTCGCACCACCTGGGATTACTTCGACCGCTTTGCCGAGTTTTCACCATGGCTGGACCGGGTCAGCCAGCAGTGCCGCTTGCTGAATGAAGCCGCGCTGATCCGCTGGAATATCGACAAGCATTATCTGGCCGACCTGGCCGCCAGCCAGGTGAACGTGGTGCCCACCTGCTTTGTCGAAACCGGCGACCCGCGCAGCCTGGCCGAAGTTGTCGCCGCCACTGGCTGGGACGAGCTGATTCTCAAGCCCGCTGTATCGGGTGCGGCCCGGCACACCTATCGCTTTGCCGCCGCCAATGCCCAGCAACACGCCGAGGTGTTTGCCCAGCTCGTGCGCGAAGAAGCCATGCTGCTGCAGCCGTTTCAGCACAGCGTGCTCCATCACGGCGAAGTGTCGCTGATGGTGATTGATGGCAAAGTCAGCCACGCCATCCGCAAAACCCCCAAGGCCAATGATTTTCGCGTGCAGGACGACCACGGTGGCAGTGTGCATCCGCATCAGGCCAGCGCCGAGGAAATGGCCTTTGCCGAAGCAGCGGTGGCGGCCGTGCCGTTTGATGTGATGTATGCCAGGGTGGATGTGATCCGCGATAACCAGCAGCAGCTGGCAATCATGGAGCTGGAAATGGTCGAGCCGGAGCTGTTTTTCCGCTTTCACCCGGCAGCAGCCGACCAGTTGGCCAGCGGCATTGCCCGCCGGCTGACCGACGCCGCCCGCTAAGCAGCGCGCACAAAACGTGCCGGGCGGTGTTGTGCCGCCTTGCCAAGACCGCTTGGGTTTTATGCCCAGCCCTGTCGGCGCAGCCAGACAGGGATAAAACCGATGTTTGATTCACCCCGGCGAGCCGCCTTGTGGCCCTCGCCCACTTATTTAGGATATTGCCCATGACTTTGCATGTGCTCACTGCCCTGTCGCCGCTGGATGGCCGTTACGCCGCCCAGGCCGAAGCCCTGCGCCCGGTGTTTTCCGAATATGGCCTGATGAAGGCCCGCATCCAGGTGGAGCTGGAATGGCTGAAAATGCTGGCCGCCGAGCCGGGTATTGCCGAAGTGGCACCGTTCTCGCCGGCCACGATTGCAGAAATCGACGCGGTGATTGCTGGTTTTAGCGTCGAGCACGCCGAGGCGATCAAGGCCATTGAAGCCCGCACCAACCACGATGTGAAGGCCATTGAGTACTGGCTGAAGGAAACCCTGTCCGGCAACCCGGAAGTGATGGCTGCCAGCGAGTTCATCCACTTTGCCTGCACCTCGGAAGACATCAACAACCTGTCGCACGCACTGATGCTCAAGGCCGCCCGCGAAGACGTGCTGCTGCCCAAGCTGGATGAGCTGATTGCCAAGCTGACCGAGCTGGCCCATCTGCACGCCGACCTGCCGATGATGAGCCGCACCCACGGCCAGCCGGCCACGCCGACCACGCTGGGCAAGGAAATGGCCAATGTGGTGTACCGGCTGAAGCGCCAGCGCGAACAGATTGCCGCGCAAGCGCTGCTGGGCAAGATTAACGGCGCGGTGGGCAACTTCAATGCTCACCTGAGCGCCTACCCGAACGTGGGCTGGGAAGGCCTGGCCACCCGCTTTGTTGAAGGCCTGGGCCTGAGCTGGAACCCGTACACCATCCAGATCGAGCCGCACGACTATATGGCCGAGCTGTTCCAGGCGATGAGCCGGGTCAACACCATCCTGATCGACCTCGACCGCGATGTATGGGGCTATATCTCGCTGGGGTACTTCAAGCAACGGGTCAAGGAAGGCGAAGTCGGCAGCTCGACCATGCCGCACAAGGTCAACCCGATCGACTTTGAAAACTCGGAAGGCAATCTGGGCATCGCCAACGCGCTGCTGGGCCATCTGGCGGAAAAGCTGCCGCTCAGCCGCTGGCAGCGCGACCTGACCGACTCCACCGTGCTGCGCAATATGGGCGTGGCGTTTGGCTACACCCAGCTGGGCTTTACCGCACTGCTGCGCGGCCTGAACAAGCTGGAAGCCAACCCGGCGGCACTGGCGGCAGATCTGGACGCCACCTGGGAACTGCTGGCCGAACCGATCCAGACGGTGATGCGCCGCTACGGCATTGAGAAGCCGTACGAACAGTTGAAAGACCTGACCCGTGGCAAGGGCGGCATCACCCAGGCCACCCTGGCGGCGTTCATCCAGAATCTGGCGATTCCGGATGAAGAAAAAACTCGTCTGCTGGCACTGTCGCCGGCAACGTATCTGGGCAAGGCAGCCGAGCTGGCCAAGCGGATCTGACCCGTAGCAAGAACGGCTCGCCCCGGTCTTGCACCGACCAGCAAAAGGGCCTTCCTGCTAGTGCAGGAAGGCCCTTGTCAATCCAGTTCGCCCGCTCAATCATCGAGACTGAACGTCATGGTGCAGATTACTTGACGCCTTTGCTCAGCCGATGCCAGACATATTGCCAAAGAGTCGGATGCGACCAAATACCCGACGGCCCCACACCGGCCACGGTGCGCAAACATCCGTTTTTCACGTCGCGCAAGGCGGCAGACATCAATGGAACCGCACGGGCAATCTGGCGCAAGGGATAGGTGACAAATGAATCATCCGGCCCAACGTCGATACGCCCCTGATACAGCACCCCCCCGGTATCAATGCCCTCATCAACCAAATGCACAGTCACGCCGCAATGTTCGGCATCTTGGCAAGCCATCGCCCAATAACCCCCATGCACCCCACGATACCGTGGGGTAATGCCGGCATGGGTGTTGATAAAAGGCGCAGGAATGGACGCCAGCACTGCCGATGATAAAATACGGGTGCCATTGACCACCACCGCATCAGGCTGCCATTCACGCAGCAGCCGGATCACTTCCGGATCATTGGCAGATGCAACGCGGGTGACCCGTTCAACTGGCAGCGGCGCGGTATTCAGGTGTTCCGCGCGCAGCAACGCATCTAATGCGCGGCGGGCCATGCGGGCTGCCACCAGACGGGTATAGAACATGAAGAGCACTTGTCCCAGTACGGTCCAGCTTCCCAGCTTGCGCATCCGCCGCTGCAACATCAGCCGGGTAGATGGCTTGTCTTCCACAATGACGCCAATGATCTGCCAATCGACGGACAAACAGTGGTACATAATGCGCGTGGTGTCGTCATCACGGCATAACATCACGACTTTAAAAGCCGGCACTTCACTCATGCGGCCTCCGCCAAAGCAGTCAGTTCACCCATATTCAGCGACTGCATTCCATATTGTTGCTTGAGCTGCTGAAAATAATCGGCAATACGCGCCAGAAATGCCATATTCTCTGCCAGGTTACAACCAAAATTATGTGGATGCCACCACAAATGAAAGATACGCTTATGCTTGGCAGCATCCTCCATGGCACGCGTGATACGACGCAAACGCAAACCATCCAGCGCCGCCAGACGCGGAGAGTAAGGGCGCAAAAACCGGCTGGCGGGAAAATTAAATACATTGCCATATACGCAGTCAGCCAGTGCGTATGTGTGATGACCGGAGAGGTTCAAGTAACTATCCATCAGACGTAAACCTCGCCGTACCCAATTATGCTGCGCCGTCTCGGTTTCACCCGCTTGGTACATCCAGGCAGACTCATTGCCACGAAAACAGCGAAAGCCCTGCTCCGCCAGCACCGACAAATACTGGGCATTCCATTGATTTCGCGGAAATACCAGACTGCGCAAAGGGTGACCGGCACGTGCAGCCACCTGTTGCGCAGCACACAAGTCAGCGGCAAAATCTTCTGCCGTTTGCCCTGCTTCCAAGCAGTAATAATGTGAGAAGGTGTGCGAAGCCAGCTCCTGCCCGGCGGTCTGGGCAATGGCATTCACCAGATCTGGCGCAAAATGATAGACCGGATCCAGCGCCTCCTGTGTGGTCAGATACCGATAAGGCGATAGCTCAACCCTGGCATAATCGGGCTGAAGCACGGGAGCCTGGCGTAAGGCGTCTTCTTGATTCCGACAGAACAGAAGGCCCACTGTCGCCCAAGTTGCATGGATGCCCGCACGAGAAAACGCCTCCAGCATGCTGGGTACCGCTTGATGGACACCGAGCAGGTTTTCTTGATAGTCATTGATTTCACACAGATCCCGCACCCCCCAGTACAACTCAAAATCAAGGGAAACGGTCAAAACACCCTGCTTAAGCTCTGCCATGAAAACGGCTCCAGACCATGCATAATATTGATGCCAGCATGTGCAGCATTCAGCACATCAGCATTTTCAGCAGAACAACACCCTTCATGAACCATTCACATGGCCAGCATGCAGGCCATCGAAACAAGCTATTCCACTCTAATTTCAAATCCTATCAAATAACCAGGACATCTATCATAGTGTAGAATTTTACAAACATCAGTGGCGATGCACTGACTCTCTGAGTCCGCCAAACCATTAATGCCGAGACCGATGCAGAATCATCCACTTTGGCGTCTTCCAGCGTGCAAGACGACGATACAACCAGAGATACACCAGCGCAAACATGACGCAACTGGCCAGCAGCAGCATCGAGAAGCGCCAAAATAACATGGCAGGAACAGCAGACACCAACCACAACGCCCATAAATAAGGTGAAGTCATGGCGTTACGCAGGGTGCGATGATATGGGTCCTTGCTTCCTACGTACCAACGCACGGCACGCTTGTACAGCATCTGGTGCAAATGACACGCGTCTGGATGTCCCGGTGAACCGCCATGTACGGACACCCGACGCACGATGGTGAACAAGGTTTCAAATACCGGATAAAATAGCAACAGCATCGGAAACCATGCAGAAACATGTGGATGCCTGGCCACCAGCAACACAGACAGCTCGGCCAATAGAAAACCGACAAAATAGGCTCCGCCATCCCCAAGGAAAATCCGTCCAAATGGGAAATTCCACACGAGAAAACCAAACAGCGCCCCCGCCAGCGATAAACAGGAAACCACCATAAAGCTGTCACCCAGCAGGTAGCCGACAAACCCCAGACACAAGGCAATACCGGCAGACACCATGGCGGCCAGACCATTGTAGCCATCAATCAGATTAATGGCATTGGCCACCCCTCCCACCGCCACAGCAGTCAGCAGCAGCGAGAGCGGCCACCAGGACGACAGCAGAACGTCCACGTAGGGAAGATCCAGACGCGTCAAGGCAGCACCCAAAAACCAGTACCCCGCCATGGCGGACAACATGGTCAGCAGCAGGCGGGGCAACACCCCAACCCGCTTGGTCATATCCTCCGTGATGCCACCAAAGAACGCTGGCCCTGCCACCATCAACAAAAGCCAGGTCTGGTAAGGTGGTACGGACAATAACAGTGATAGCCAACAGGCAGAAGCCAGCATGCCAAACAAGATGGCAAGCCCACCGACACGCGGCACCGCGACAACGTGAAATTTCTGCACGCCGTTCAGATCGAGATCTGCGGTCAGATGCTGGTGCAGATGCTCGGATCGAATAATCAGCCAACTGGTCAGGGCTGAAGAGAGAAAAGCAATCAGAAAAACGATCATGAATGGGCGATCAAGTCTAGCGGTTGCATGAAATGGGCAAAGATACAAAACCTGAAAAGCAGGAAGCAAAGCGAATTCGCAGTTGCGATTCACAATAGCAGCGATCTATTTTACCATATCCAATATGGCTTGAATATAAAACTTGATCACATGACTTTCAGCAAATTTCTCCTCCACTCGCCGACGACCAGCCAGCCCCATGGCGTAGCGTTGCTCAGGTGTTGAACAGGCCACTTTCTCCATGGCCTGAGCCAATGCCTCAGCATCCTTCGCAGTACACAAATAGCCATTGACACCGTCCACCACCACTTCACGACAACCAGGCACATCGGTCGCCACCAATGGGCGACCCATTGCCGCAGCCTCCAGCAGGGTGCGCGGCAGCCCTTCACGGTAAGATGGCAACACCACACAGTCAGCACGCGCAATCATTGGGCGAACATCACTGGCCGATCCCCAATATTCTACATGGCCTTGCGTGACCCATTCGTCCATTTCAGCGGGTGAAATCGCAGATACATTTTCCACGCCAAGAAAGCCCAACAAGGCGAATCTAGCCGCTGGATAGCGCTGCCGGAGCAAGCGTGCAGCTTCGACAAACTCAACGACACCTTTGTCACGTAACATCCGCCCTACCAGCAAAAAAATAGGCGAATCTCCTTGTGCATCAGAAAATGGTGCAAGCTGGAAGTGCTGGATATCCACGCCGGGGCCAGGAACTTGTACAGCTTGTTGTGGTTTCAGCAGCTCAGCCTGAACAAACAGGGCCAAATCATCAGGGTTTTCGAACATGACCGAGGGCGAGGCAGGTAAGGCCAGTTTGTACAACTGCCTGACCAAACGCTGCAACCAGCCATGTCGTAAAAAAGCTGTCCCCAGACCGGTAATCGCATTCAAAACCGGAATACCCACCGTGCGGGCAGCCAATGAGCCATAAATCACGGGTTTGATGGTGTAGTGCACCACGGCATCAGGCTGCAAATGCTGATATATCTGACGTAAACGCCAGAACAGCTGAAAATCATGCCATGGATGGGTACCTTTACAATCCATAGGCAACGCATGCACAGTACACCCAGCCTCTAGAAAGCAGGATGTTTCCGGTCCATCAGGAACCAGCACGTGCACTTGCCAACCACGCGCCAGCAGCGCCTTAATAAAGCCAAGTCGAAAATTGGCCAGATTCCAGGCAGAATTTGCAACAACACAAATCTTCATAGTTTATATCACAATATCGGGTTTGATGGTTTGGTTGGCGGAAATGTCATTCTGCAGGCAAATAGCACAAACAACAAAATAAATGAAAACCGATAACGCGCAGCCGTACCAAAGTTAAAAATCACTGCACCGTAAATCATCATGGCAGAAACAAAGAACAGTTTGAGGTTAAGAAACATGTTCTCCATCCCTGGCTTTGGTTGGCGCCGCCAATGCTTCACCACAATGCCGGCAACAATCAGGTTTTCCATACTTTGCACCAGTTGAAATGCCCCTCCTGCTTGCCAAGGCAGGGGCATGAGCATCACCCCCACAGCAGCACTAATCAATTGCACTGGCAACATGATAGTTGGAGTGAGTTTTTCGACTTCCCCTACACCGCCATCCTCAAGGTAAAAGTTGTTTCGATATTTGTTCAGCTCGTCCAGGTACCCACCAAACAGTAGCAAACCAAAAGTAAACACAAAACCCAAACCGACTGTAAACAACATTCGGGCCCTTGAATTCCCAGCAAAAACAAACAAAGCAAATGGCACCATGACCATAAACCAGTTTTGTGGTTTAGTCAGCATCAGCGGGTATGCAGATAACACCCCCAACACGATAGAACGTCGTTCCAGCAAAAAATACAAAGCCATCAACATCGAGAGCAAAATCAGGATATCACGCACACCCACAGCAGAATACAGCATAAAACTCGGATAACACAAATAAAACATCCGGCTTTCTTTAGTAAGAAAACCGCTTCGACTTAAAAAAACATACATCCACACCACAATCACCATATTAATCAGTGCGATCGAACGCACACTAACCAAAAACGGCATGGGAAACATCGCAAAAAACTTCGAAGCAGAACTCACCGTTACCGCATGAGCAGCAAACTGCATGCACCACTCTGAAGGCCCGCCTCGATACATGATGGCACAACGAATATAGCGCACCTGATCAGGCATATAAGAGACAGGAAACAACACATCATTAGTGAGAAACACCAATAACACACGCAGCGTCAACACCCTGAAAGCCAGCACATCCAGACGATGCGTCAGGCGCAGACCAAATAACAGACACAGCACGCACAAAAGATTAGCAATATCTTCTAGATCAAGCCCCATAACCAACCTCAGGCGCCATCCTGAAAAAGATTAAAATCATGACATACTCTTGGAACACAACGCTTGCCACTCACGCATATAGGATTTTGCAACTGAATCAAGAGAAAAATTTTCTACAATGCGTTGTCTGGCACGCATCCCCAAAGCATGGCGTTGCGCGGGCTCCATCGCCAACAAGCGTGCCAATGCCCCTGCCAAAGCTGAGTCATCGCCCGGCGCAACCACTTCACCATTGCCATCCAAAATCCAGGAGGAATCCCCAACATCGGTCACCACCATAGGTACACCACACGCCATGGCTTCTCCCACAACATTCGGAAATGCTTCCGCGTGAGAAGCATTCACGGCGATATCAAATGCCGCATTCAAGGCAGCAACATCACGACGTTCACCCAGTAAATGCACGCGCTGACGAATGGCAACCGGCACAATGGCCGCCACATCAGGATTACTCAGCTCGACACGCCGACCGGCACAAACAAAATGGGCTTCGGGATAATGCTCAGCCAGCATGGCTGCTGCGGCCAGAAAACCCCGATGGTTTTTTAACGGCTGCCAACTGGCAATCATACCGATGAGTGGTGTATTACCGGCAATACCTAACTCGCTGCGCAGGCGCGCCCGTGCCTCAGGATCCGGGCGAAAAAGCTGGCTGTCAAAACCATTTGGAATCACCATGGATCGGCTGGCGGCATAGCCAAATGCATTATGTTGCTGATGAGCCAAACGCGACACATAAAATACGCGATCGGCCCAGCGCGATAACCAAGCATCCAGACGAACAACCCATCGGGTCAAACGTTTTTCCTGATGAAAAATGGTCAACGAACCTCGAATGGCAATCGCCAATGGTGGCCGATGTTTGGCAGGCATGAAGTAGCGAGCCAAATGGGCCAACACATTGCTATGGTACATCCACCCCTGGATCAGATCAGGCTGGTACTCACACACAATGTCTTTCAGCTTAAGCAACCCTTGGCGATTGATCTGCGCGCGCGCCATGCCCAAAGACCGAACTTCGGCACCCAACGTTGGGACATGCACATCAGGAATGGTCAGGATCGAGACCACCAAGGCATCCACCCCCTTAGCGCGCAAAACATTGAGAATGCGAAACAATGCCATCTCTGCCCCGCCGGTAGTGAGGGCAGTCACTAATACCAACACTTTCATGCCATACTCCCGACACTGCCATTGCACACGCTGTTATTCATGGTTTTTTTCATCCTGATTCATTTTTGCATCACGGATCACGATGCTTCAGACTGGTCTTACAAAAAAATCACACGCCATTGATTATATATTGACTGAAATATTATTTAAAAAACCCATAAGAATAGTCGCCATCACCACACCAACCACCATAAGTATGCCGACTATGGCTTCCCCATTGCTTCCTGCCATGCCTGAAACATCAGGACATGCCACAGCAAATGGTGTTGATTGCCGTGGCCAGCCAAACAATCCCGCCACGCTCGGCGTACGATATCTACGTTAAACACCCCACCTTGCCGCAGATGATTCGCATCCAGCAAAGCTTCCGCCCAGTCACGCAATGGCCCAACCAACCATTGCCGGATTGGCACGGAAAACCCCTTTTTGGGACGCTCAATCAGTTCACATGGCACATAACGGTAAAGTACTTGACGCAATAACCATTTGCTCTGGCCATTGCGTACTTTCAAATGCAGTGGCGTGCGACAGGCAAACTCGACAACCCGATGATCCAGCATCGGGATGCGCCCCTCCAGACTCACACTCATGCAGGCGCGATCCACCTTGGTCAGAATATCGTCTGGCAAGTAGTTCAACATATCCCATCCCATCATTTTCTCAGCAAACGACAAGCCTTCTGGCCAATGATGAGGTGTATTCAACCCATAAAAAGGCTCTTGCGCATCGTGCAGCCAGCGCGCCGGATGTACGCAATAAGACATTTGCGCCTGATAAAACGCTTGATCATCCGCCCCCAGCAAGATGCGCAACTTATCGGTGCGTTCGATCAGCGCTGATGCACGCGAGGAATGCGCCTGCATGACAGACAGGCCCGCGCGCAACGCTCGGACACCATACCTCGCCATCAGGCGGGCAGCGTCAGATAAACCATGCAATCGCTGACGCAAGTGCTGTGCCCTCTCGTAGCGACTGTAGCCCGCAAACAGTTCATCGCCTCCATCGCCAGATAATGCCACTGTCACATATTGGCGTGCCAGTTGTGCCACCAGCAGAGAGGGAATTTGCGAACTGTCGGCAAACGGTTCATCGTAGCACAATGGCAAACGGGGAATGACCGCCATGGCGTCGGCAGCACTGACGTATAACTCGTGGTGCTCGGTTCCCAAATGGGTCGCCACTGCCTTGGCAAACCTGGCTTCGTCATACTCTGGAAGATCAAAGCCAATCGAGAAGGTTTTGACTGGACGTGATGAACAGGATTGCATCAAAGCCACAATGGCGGAAGAGTCCACACCACCGGAAAGAAATGCCCCCAATGGTACATCAGCCAACATCTGGCCTTGCACCGCCTGCGTCAAATGATGCTCCAACTGATCAATGGCTTCATCATCCGACACCGCCAGTGGCGAACATTGCCCGGCAGAAAGTGCGTCGGCCAACGACCAATACGCCACCACTTTCGGTGCCGCCCCCTGCAAGCGGCCAGCCTCGTCCAGTTCCGCGTAGCACCCGGCAGGCAGTTTGGCCACACCGCGCCAGATGGAGTGCGGTGTTGGGATGAAACCATGACGTAAATAGAGCGTAAGCGCATCACGATTCAGCTCGGGCGAAAAACCTGGCCAAGCACGCAATGCTTTTAATTCAGATGCAAATAACAGCGTTTCACCATGCCAGCCGTAATACAAGGGTTTTTCACCCATGCGGTCGCGCCCGAGTGTCAGCACCTTGGTATCACGATCCCACATTGCAAACGCAAACATGCCAACGGCAGCCTGAAGTGTACGCACCACCCCCCATTCAGCAAAACAAGCCAAAAGTGTTTCTGTATCTGAATGACCTCTAAAGGAAGGGGCAGAACACAAGGCAGCACGTAAATCCATATGGTTATAGATTTCACCATTGAATATCAATACGTAGCGACCGCAGGCAGACACCATGGGTTGATGGCCAGCAGGAGACAAATCGACAATAGACAAGCGAACATGCGCTAATAACACACCAGAGGCAGCGTCGCTCCAATGCCCTCGGCTATTTGGCCCACGATGTTGAATCGCATCCAACATCCGACCTGCCAGAGAGGGAGCATCCATTGAGTACGAATCCCGCCATACTGCCCCAGCTAATCCACACATACGCTACACTTTCTTATTGGCAACAATGACGAAACTGCATTCAGCCATTTAAATTCAGATGATATTTTCACAACCATTGCTAAGCACACTCAACTTGCTGACTCCACCCCAGCCAAGTGGACGGCATAAGCGATATATGCTGAACATCAACAACATGACAAGCGATATAACTGGGCTTCCGTATTGCTCATCAGCGCCGACACACTGAATGATGACAATACCCGCTCCCGGGGATGCACAACCGACCGAGCTCGATTATGGTATGCCAGAGCCACTGCCTTTCCGAGGGCGGGAATATCACCCGGCGGTACCACTTGGCCATAATCGGCAATCAACCATGCTGCATCACCGACATCAGTACACACAGCAGGGATATTGCATGCCATCGCCTCGCCCAGTACATTGGGGGCACCTTCAGTCAAGGACGCGGAAACAAAAAGATCCATCGCATTATAAGCCCCTAACATATCACGATAATTACCAGTAAAAAATACTTTATCAGCAACCCCCAAATCAGCAGCCAAATTCTGGAGCTTCTGCTGTTCATCAGCAGAGCCTGAACCCACACATACAATGCAGCAATCATGCTGGTGCAGAAGGGGAGCCACTGCCTGGAATAGGCCAGAATGATTCTTGAGTGGCACAAAACGACCAACAATCCCGATCAAATACGCTGATTCCGAAACCCCCCAGGCTGCTCGCGTAGCACGGCCAGTATTGGCATCAGGAAAAAAACTATCGCAATCCACGCCATTAGGCACACATACCGTTCTCTGAGATGAGAAGCCTTGAGACAGGACATGCTGTTTCCCTCGCAGGGAATTACAAATGATTAAGTCGGCATAGCGCGATAATTTTGACTGCAACCAAGCCTCGGCGCGTCCCATCCAGCCATAGTAGGCAGGATCAGAACCAGAAGAGCGAACCCCCCACACCACTTTTGGCCAGCGTGTCAATGGTTTGGCCAACACTGCCAACAGATTGGACATTGGAAGATAGCCATGCACTACGGCTGGACGCTCCTGTCGGACAAGCCTCACCCAACGCCAAAAAAACGACAGGATATCCCATCGTCCTTTCTTATTCAGTAACAACACAGGGACGCCTGCCGCGCGCAAATCGGCTTCAAATGGTCCCCCCGTATAAAACAGTGCCACACGAACCCGATGCCCGGCAGCATGCATGGCAAGCACGAGCAAAGTTAACTGTCGCTCTGCACCACCGACATGCAGCGAACGAATCAAGAACAAAACATCAAGTGGGGCACGCATGGGTATCCTTACAACAAACCATCAAACACAATTAACCATACCAGATAAATAATATAACACAACAGAACCAGTCATAAAAAACCCAATAACCGCCCGAGAAACTCATCTTCTCATCGCTTATTTTACAGTACGTTGCAGACGAAATCGGCGCTCACACCATATAGCCATTGCACCATTGGTTATAATAGAAATCGACAGTGCCAACATTTGAGCATAGATAGCCCCCATAATCCCATACAGAGGAATCAACACAAAAGCTGCAGCAAGATTACCTGCCCCCACCACCAAGGTCAGCATTGAGGCCGATAGAAAAAACCCTCGACCAATCCACTGAGAAGCCATAACGGATGAAAAACTCAGCACCACCAATGCAGGCAATAAACTCAGCAAAAGTGGCACAGCAGCCTCATAACCTGGTCCGGCTACCCAGAGCAGCCAATAAGGTGCAGTCAACGCCACGATAGCCCCTAATCCAGTTGTCAGCACAACAATCATACACACCATCTTGCGCTGCAATGGCCACACACCATCGGGACCCAACTCACCTTGTCGGCCATACAACACGAGTGAGGCCGATTGCGGAATCACCAACAAGACACTCATCAATTGCTGCGCAAGCTGAAAGAAGCCTGCTTCGCGCACGCCCACCATACTGGCAATCATCAGCGTACCAGCCATATTCAGAGCCAAGGAACCCACGGTATTCAGGTGTAAACGGGTCCCCCCATGCAACAAGGCAAGATTTTCTGAAGAAGTGAACCGCACGCCACCATGCTCAGCAGCAAAGGCTTTCAGGGTGGGCAGGCTGTAAAACGCAATCCAGCACTGCCCCACAATGGACACCAGCAAAACCCCAGCCAGCGTGACCTGATCAAACCAGGCCAGACCCAGCAGCCCCAATAACATCAGGGTACGGCCAGCGATCAGAGAAAGATTGAATACCCGCAGACGCTCGATCGTGGTTAACAGTGCATTGGCGTAGCCTTCCCACAACAAACAAGGGAGCATGACAAACGCCAGCCCCAGTGCCCAGTCTGGCACCTCGCCAAACAACGCACTTCCCCCTCCCCAGCGTAACAACACCATGACCAGCCAGGCACACAAGGTCAAACCTAGCGCCCACAGGGCCAAAGCATGCAGCACGGCACCAAAACGCGCACTGTTTCGATGGCCGGCCAGACGCTGCATTGCCACGGTGCCCAGACTCAGGCTGGCCAGCAAAGCCGCCGTATTCACCCAAGCGGTCAGCGTGGCCAAAGTACCGCGCCCATCCGGCCCCAGCCAGCGCGCGGTCAACGCCAGCGCGATGATATTCAAGCCCATGCTATATAGCTTGGCACCGCTGGTTCCGGCAATCAGCGCCATCAACCTGTTCGGGGCCATCAAGCACTCACAGCAAAATAGTTGCGCACCACGTCAATAACCTGGTCCACCTGGGCACAGGTCAGGGTCGGCCCCATCGGCAGGCTCAGCACGCGCTGAGCCATCGACTCGGCAATGGGCAAAGCACCAGACGCCAGGCCCAGCTCGGCATACGCGGGTTGCAGATGCGGCGGAACCGGGTAATGAATCAATGAGCCCACCCCAGCCTGGCCAAGCGCCTGCTGCAGCGCATCACGCCGCTCGGACTGCACCACGTACAGGTGCCACACCGGTTCAGCATGGTCGATGACAGCGGGCAACTGCAAGGGCAAACCAACCAGACCAGCCTGATAGCGGGCAGCCATCTCACGGCGATGGGCGATATCGGCATCCAGGTGTGGCAGCTTGACCGCCAGCAGCGCCGCTTGCAATTCATCCAGCCGGCAGTTATAGCCTTGCAAGGCATGCTGGTATTTAACTCTGGAGCCATAATTGGCCAGCATGCGAATGCGTTCAGCCAGCACATCGTCATCGGTGGTCACTGCGCCAGCATCGCCCAGTGCGCCAAGGTTTTTACCCGGATAAAAACTGAAGCCTGCGGCATGCGCCAGCGTGCCGGTGCGCCGGCCCTGATAGCGGGCACCATGCGCCTGGGCGGCATCTTCGATCACCTTCAGCCCATACTGATCGGCAATGGCCAGCACCGCCGCCATGTCTGACGGCTGGCCGTACAGATGCACTGCCATGATGGCCTTGGTGCGCGGGGTAATGGCGGCTTCCAGGCGAGCAGGATCAATATTGTAGGTGGCCGGATCGGGCTCAACCGGCACTGGCAGCGCCCCCGCCTGGGTGACGGCCAGCCAAGTGGCTATATAGGTATTGGACGGCACAATCACCTCGTCGCCCGCGCCAATCTCCATGGCGCGCAAGATCAGGTGCAAGGCATCCAGGCCATTGCTGACGCCAATGGCGTGCCGACTGCCACAATACTGGGCAAATGCCTGTTCAAACGCGCTGACTTCCTGCCCCTGGATATACCAGCCAGAATCAATCACCCGAGCGCACGCTTCCAGCAGCGCCTCACGGTGCTGGGCATTGCTGGCTTTCAGATCAAGAAACGCAATCGGATTGGCCGCCATCATGCCCGCTCCTCGGCCAGCAACTGCTGCAGATACATGCCATATCCGGTTTTCGCCAGCGGAGCCGCCAAGCTTTCCAGCTGGGCCGCGTTGATCCAGCCTTGCCGCCAGGCAATTTCTTCCGGACAGGCCACTTTCAAGCCCTGGCGTTTTTCCAGGGTTTGAATGAACTGGCCGGCCTCCAGCATCGAATCATGTGTGCCGGTATCCAGCCAGGCGTAACCTCGGCGCATCAGTTGTACATCCAGCTGGCCTTGTTCCAGATACACCCGGTTGACATCGGTAATTTCCAACTCACCGCGCGGCGAAGGGCGGATGCTGCGGGCAATCTCCACCACTTGCTCATCATAAAAATACAGGCCAGTGACAGCAAAGCGGGACTTGGGCTTGCTGGGTTTTTCTTCCAGGCTGAGCGCCTGACCTTCACGGTCAAATTCCACCACACCATAGCGTTCAGGGTCGTTTACCTGATAGGCAAACACTGAAGCGCCAGTGGTCTTGGCATTGGCTCGCCCAAGCAGCTCGCCCAGCGCGTGGCCATAAAAGATATTGTCGCCCAGCACCAGCGCCGACGGCGCGCCCGCCAGAAATTCCTCACCAATCAGAAAAGCTTGCGCCAGGCCATCCGGGCTGGGTTGCACGGCGTAGGAAAACGACACACCCCATTGGCTGCCATCACCGAGCAGTTGGGCAAAGCGCGGGGTATCCTGCGGTGTGGAAATAATCAGGATGTCCTGAATCCCGGCAAGCAGCAGCGTGCTGAGCGGGTAATAAATCATCGGCTTGTCGTATACCGGCAGCAGTTGTTTGGACACCGCCAGCGTCGCCGGGTACAGGCGGGTGCCACTGCCGCCAGCCAGAATAATACCTTTGCGTTTCATGGTCGCTTCACTCAATTATTTATAATGATTCTTTAACCAGGCATCAAATGCTCCACCCGTTACCGCTCGCACCCAATCTTGGTGCTCCAGATACCAGTGAACCGTTTTTTCAATGCCGGTTTCAAAGGTTTCTTCCGGTTTCCAGCCCAGCTCACGCGCCAGCTTGCTGGCATCAATGGCGTAACGCTGGTCATGCCCCGGGCGGTCGGTGACAAACTGAATCTGCTCGGCGTAGGATTTGCCATCCTCACGGGGGCGCAATGCATCCAGACGGGCGCAAATGGTATGCACCACCTCCAGATTGGTTTTTTCATTCCAGCCGCCCACATTATACGTTTCACCTGGCACGCCGGCAGCCAGCACCCGGCGAATTGCCGCGCAATGATCCGTGACAAACAGCCAGTCACGCACATTGCTGCCATTACCGTAAATCGGCAGCGGTCGTCCGGCCAGCGCATTGAGGATCACCAGCGGAATCAGTTTTTCCGGATAATGAAAGGGTCCGTAATTGTTCGAGCAATTGGTGGTCAGCACTGGCAAGCCGTAGGTATGGAACCACGCTCGCACCAAGTGATCCGAAGCGGCCTTGGAAGCAGAGTACGGGCTATTGGGCTGATAGGGATGGGTTTCGGCAAACGGCGCATCGTCTGCCGACAGCGAGCCATAGACTTCATCGGTCGAAACGTGCAAAAAGCGGAATGCCGCCTGCGCCGACGCCGACAGGCCCTGCCAGTAACTGCGCGCAGCCTCCAGTAGGGTGAACGTGCCGTTGACATTGGTGCGGATGAAATCACCCGGCCCATGAATGGAACGATCCACATGGCTTTCTGCGGCAAAATTCACCAAGGCCACCGGCTGATGCTCAGCCAGAATGGCGCTGACACAGGCCATGTCAGCGATATCGCCATGGATAAACTGAAAGCCTGGCCGCCCTTCCAGACCGGCCAAGCTTTCGCGATGTCCCGCATACGTCAGCGCATCAAGCACCACCACATGCCCTTCAGGATGCTGGCGAAACCATTCGTGAACAAAATTACTGCCAATAAACCCAGCTCCGCCAGTCACTACCAGCACACCGTTCATTTTTTCTTCCACTTAAACTTGAAATTCATCCGTGATGGCATGGCTGGCTTCTTCCAGCGCAATGCATCACCAATCATGCGAACGCGGCGCATATTTTCTTCATCACGCAGCTGAATGCTAATCAACTCATAAACCAACACACCAAAAACACTGACTAAAAACCCCACCAATGCCGCCAAGGACACCGCCCGCCTTTTTCTGGGGTAAGAAGCAGTTGAAGAAGGAATCGCCCGATCCAGCAATTCAATCATGGTCGCGTCTTTGACTTGGTCAATTCGAGTCAGCTGTAGCTCTTTTAAAAACAACTCATACACCAACTCAAGATTTTTTACTTCGCGGAATTTTTTGACATACTCCATGGAAATTTCAGGCAATAACCCTTCGGAAGCCTGTAAAGAAATATCAGGGGTTGTCTGTATCGGCTGACGCCATTGTGCCAGTTGTTTTTTCAATGCTTCTACTTCAAACTTCAGCCGCAGATAATCAGAATTCTGCTCAGTCGCAAAAGCTTTCATGGCTGACATTTCGGTTTCTTTAGCGGCAATTTCTGCACGCAAGCGACCGCTTTCCTGAATAGCCATCTGGATTTGGTTATCCAGCTTAAGCACCCCAGTTTCCTGCTGGATCTTGCGCAAAGCCATTTCTGCTGCAGTCAGTTGCTGCAGGGAAACGTGCATCTGTTGCTCATAAAACAGCCTGCGTTTGGATGCATCATTGACGGCCAGCTCCTGTGTAATCGCCTGCAACGCATCAGCATATCCATTGGCAATTTTTGCTGCCCAGACAGGGTCAGAATCCTCAACTTCAATATTGATAATCCCATTAGGGCTGGGCGTAATCTTGACCATACCAAACAGCCGGTTATACACCTGCTCCAGAGATGCAGTATTCCAGCGCTTGCGCAACTCAAAATTGCTTTCGATAAAATCAGCCGCTGCTCGACTCTGTAAAATAGCCAGGTACATATCAATGACTGGCTTTTGCCCTTCTAGTACGCCCCCGACACCCGCCCCAGCCAGCGAGCCGGTCTGATTAAGCATGGTCGCGGTGTTGGGTTTGGTTTTAGGCGGGAGCAACCGGGCAATTGCGCTATAGCGGGGCTCCTGAAAGGAGAGAAACACCAATGCAATTGCAACAGCCACTATCGGTCCAAGCAACAGCCATAGCTTATGCCTGAGCAAGGCCAGCACAATATCCAACGGGTGAAACTTTGCAGCGTTGGCGTGGGGGGTACCATCTTCAGGCAAGAGCGCTTTTTGGTCAGCTGTCGCCATGGGTTCTTGTGAGGACATAAGCTGAAACCTCACTTATTCATCGCGTTCACTGCGGCAATCCCAATACCAAACTGATAAAAGATCTGCCCCCAGTCACGCAGGAATTTCCGCCACAGCGTCCGGTCAGTTTCGTAGGGCACCACAATCGTATCACCGGGCATGATGGTGACCGAACTGATTGGCCACATGGATTGCTTGCGGCTCCAGATCGAGCCATCAGCACGCTGAACATAGATCGCAGAACTGTCTGCTTCCCGTCCTTCTCCACCAGCACGGGCAATATAGTCAGACAGGCTCAGTGACTCCTGAAAAGATACGGATGACTCGCGATGAACAGCCCCGACCACCGTCACCACCTTGGCCCGAGGGGGAAAGTACAGACGATCCCCATCTTCCAGCGGTACATCAGGAATGCCGTTGATATCTCGGGTTTTAGGGTCGATATTCATCAATACTCGGCCAGATGGCGACAAATTACCCAATGCAGCCAAAAACCGGCGACGAGCCTCATTATCACGCGACTCGGCAACATCCTGAACGCTGGTGGTATTCCGAGTGGTGACAATATTTTCAAACTCCATTTGCACATCCAGGCGGGCAATCAGCTCAGTCATTCTTGCTTGCTGGAAAGCACGTGCAGAGGCACGCGTCAGCTCAGTGCCAAACAGATAAGCATTGGGCGTTACCCCGCCCAGCCGCTTGATCAGCTGGCGCACGGTTTCTCCCGGCAACAACCGATACAAACCAGGTGCCTGCACTTCGCCTTCCAGACGCACAAAGCGATCATGGCTTTCCTCTGGCTGGCGGATATCTTCCCGGCCAAACACCGTCACCACGTCACCCGGCATCAGCAGCAAGTTGGCAGCAGGTTCACGCTGCAAGACAGCCTTGGCCAGATTGAATGGAATCAACGTCACCGCCTGGGTCACGGGATGCATCCGCTCCACCAGCGCATACGCCCAGTTCACCTCACCTGTCACCCGAGGCTTGAAATCACTTTCCTTGTCGATCTTGACACCCATCGCCAGATTGCGTGCCACCCAATATTCTGGACGCAGCAAAGCTGCACGCTCAGGAATCAGGTCACTGATGCGCATTCCCTTGCGCCATGGCACATTGGCAGGCATGGCCACATTACCGCGCAAGGTCACCACATTCTCGATTTTTGGTGAAATAGCGTATACCCGGACAATATCACCATCCCGAACCGGACGCGCCAATCCATCAGGATCCAGCGTGAATTCTTCGATCTTGCGCAAACTACGTTCAACAATACGCTCAAGCGTGATGCGCTGACCTGCAGCCGTGGTTGTCATGCCACCGGCAGATTCAAGCACATGGGCCAGCGACTCTCCCTGCTTCAGTTCAAATACAGCTTGCGTATTGACACTGCCAATTACCGCAACCAATGGCCCCACGGGCAAGATTTGAATAACATCACCAGACAGCAAGCGAATATCCCTGGATTTGTCGCCACGCAACAAGAAATCATACAGGTCAAACTCGGCAATCAGCTGATTATTACGGCGCACATAAATACGGCGCAACGAGCCTTTATTAGAAGGGCCACCAGTGGCAAACAAGGCGCTGAGCAAGGTGCTCATTGGACTAACAGAATAACTGCCGGGAAAGCGGGCATGACCCACCAGAAAAACCTGTACCGAATGTAGTTCACCCAAAGACACGTTCAATTCGAAATTGCGAAACACCCGGCCAATAGCGGTACGCAAATATGCATTCAATTGGCGATACTCAGTACCCGCCACATGCAACACACCAACCTTGGGAATATTGATATTCCCAGCCCGATCGACTTTGGCGCGATAATCAATATCCACCTGCCCCCAGGCACGAATCAGAATTTCATCACCAGGGCCGATCACATAATCACCAGAAAGCGGCGCGTCTTCCACAGGAGAAAAAGAGGAAGGTGCCCGAGAAAAGAAATCCCTGCCAAACAATGCCAGGTGACGCCCGCTAGCCTGAGACACAAAAGACTGAAACTCCAGCGGCGGTTCTGGCGGCAACTCCTGCACCAGCAAGCCAGAGGCTTTCAGCTCAGACACTTTGGCCTTGGGAATCACCGACAACGGCGCATCCGGGCGAGCGTCCTTGGCTTCTGCCCCCTCGGGAGCAGAAATTTTCTGAATGGTAGAACGGGGATCCTGGGTTGCGGCCTGTGCTGCCCATCCTGCACGCGGCACGCACAACACCAGCAGTGAAGCAAGAATGAGAAAAAAAGCGCGCATGGGCATGGTAGAGATACTCTTAGGAGCCTAATCTTAGCATGTTCACTTTCCGAAATGGAAAGCTTGGCCGGATCGTTCCCTTGGCGTCATCTTCGACGGGCAAGGACACAAACCAGCCAGACACTCTCAGTCAACAGCGCTTCATCAATGGGCATCCGCCTGATGACTGTGCTGCAGCAGCCGGTCGGTATAGGCAATGGCCGCCGCCGACAGCAAGAACGCCAGATGCAGGAAAAGCTGCCATTTAATGGTGTGCTCCGGCAATTGCCCGGCGTTGATGAAGGTTTGCAGCAGATGGATGGAGGAAATACTGATGATCGCCATCGACAGCTTCACCTTCAGCACCGACGCATTGACATGGTCCAGCCACTCCGGCTGGTCCGGGTGGTGATCCACCCGCAGGCGCGACACAAACGTTTCGTAACCGCCCACCGTGACCATCAGCAGCAGGTTGGCAATCATCACCACGTCGATCAGGCCCAGCACAGTCAGCATGATTTCGGTTTCGGTCAGTTGCCCCAGATTCACCAGCAGCTCGTACAGCTGGGAAAGGAACTTCCACGAATACACGCCCTGTACCACAATCAGGCCAAGATAAATCGGCAATTGCAGCCAGCGGCTCCAGAAAATCAGCCCGGCCAGACGGCCTTTGGGCGAACGGGAAAACTCAGCACTCATCGCAGTCTCATCCAGTTAAATCCACTTTTTGCACCACCCCGGCGGCAGCTTACAAACCCAGACGCTGGCAGATGGTTGACACGGCACCAGCCTGATTCAGCGTGTAAAAGTGCAAGCCCGGCGCACCACCAGCCAGCAGACGGTCGCACAGATTGGTCACCACATCCAGCCCCAGCGAACGGATCGATGGCACATCGTCGGCGTAGCTTTGCAGCTTCAGGCGCAGCCAGCGCGGAATTTCCGCGCCGCACGCGTCGGAAAAACGCGCCAGCTGGCTGAAGTTATTGATCGGCATGATACCCGGCACGATCGGGATGTCCACCCCCAGCGCCCCGACTTCATCGACAAAGGCAAAGTAGGCATCGGCATTGAAAAAATACTGGGTCATCGCCGAATTGGCCCCGGCCTTGACCTTGTTGGCAAAGTTGCGCAGGTCTTCGTGGGCGGTGCGCGCTTGCGGGTGGTATTCCGGGTAGGCGGCCACTTCAATGTGGAAATGCTCGCCATGTTCGGCGCGGATGAACTCGACCAGCTCATTGGCAAAGCGGAACTCACCCACTTCCAGCATGCCGGACGGAATATCGCCGCGCAAAGCCACAATATGGCGGATGCCATGGTTGCGGTATTCGTTGAGGATGGCGCGAATATTGTCGCGGCTGGAGCCGATGCACGACAAATGCGGCGCAGCGGCGTAGCCTTCACCACGAATCTCCAGCACGGTATCCAGCGTGCGGTCACGGGTGGTGCCGCCAGCGCCAAAGGTCACGGAAAAAAACTCCGGCTTGAACTGGGCCAGTTGCTGACGGGTGGTGCGCAGCTTGGCCATGCCCTCCGGGGTTTTGGCCGGAAAAAACTCAAAACTGAAGGTACGGGGATTCGATTGTGATTGCATGACAGGGTTCCTGTTGGCCAGGGGCGGCAGACGCCCGGCGGCGCGATAATCAAGTTTGCCCCCCTGGCCGCTGCAGCGCGCCGGGTCAGGCTGACAGCAAAAAGGCCGGAAGCCCGGCCTTTTTGCTGTGCATCAACACAGAAATCAATAGCGGTAGTGCGTCGGCTTGTACGGGCCGGCTTTGTCCAGACCCAGATAGCTGGCCTGATCATCGCTCAGCACGGTCAGGTTGGCACCAATCTTCTTCAGGTGCAGACGGGCAACCTTTTCATCCAGATGCTTGGGCAGCACATACACATCCACCGGGTACTTGCCCGGATTTTGCCACAGTTCGATCTGGGCAATCACCTGATTGGTAAACGAGGCGCTCATCACGAACGACGGGTGGCCGGTAGCGCAGCCCAGGTTGACCAAACGACCTTCGGCCAGCAGGATGATGCGCTTGCCGTCCGGGAAGATGATATGGTCAACTTGCGGCTTGATATTGTCCCAAGTGTACTGACGCAGGCCAGCCACGTCGATTTCGCTGTCGAAGTGCCCGATATTGCACACAATCGCCTGGTCCTTCATCGCCAGCATGTGATCGTGGGTGATCACATTGACGTTGCCGGTGGCGGTAACAAAAATATCGCCCAGCGCAGCGGCTTCGTCCATGGTCACCACACGGTAGCCTTCCATCGCGGCCTGCAGTGCGCAGATCGGGTCGATTTCAGTCACCCACACAGTCGCGCCCAAGCCACGGAAGGACTGGGCCGAGCCTTTGCCCACGTCACCATAGCCACATACCACGGCGATTTTGCCAGCGATCATCACGTCGGTGGCACGCTTGATGCCATCCACCAGCGATTCGCGGCAGCCGTACAGGTTATCGAACTTGGACTTGGTCACCGAGTCGTTGACGTTGAAAGCCGGGACTTTCAGCTCGCCCTTCTTGACCATGTCGTACAGGCGGTGCACGCCAGTGGTGGTTTCTTCCGACAGACCGCGCACTTCGTCCAGCATTTCCGGGTACTTGCTGTGCATGATGGCGGTGACGTCGCCGCCATCGTCCAGGATCATGTTCGGCGTCCAGCCGTCCGGGCCACGCAGGGTGGCTTCAATGCACCACCAGAATTCTTCTTCGGTTTCACCCTTCCAGGCAAACACCGGAATGCCCACAGCGGCGATGGCTGCAGCAGCCTGATCCTGGGTGGAGAAGATATTGCACGACGACCAGCGTACCGAAGCGCCCAGATCGACCAGGGTTTCAATCAGCACGGCGGTCTGAATGGTCATGTGCAGGCAGCCAACGATGCGCGCGCCAGCCAGCGGTTTCTGGCCTTTGTATTCTTCGCGCAGCGCCATCAGGCCAGGCATTTCGGTTTCAGCGATGGCAATTTCCTTGCGGCCCCAATCGGCCAGGGAAATGTCAGCAACTTTGTAATCAGTAAAGGTCTTGAGGTCGACCACGGCGTTCATGGAAAACTCCTACGCGGTGGCCGGGCGGAATGCTCACCTGTGCGTGCATACCGGGCCCGGCATGGGGTTCAGGTGAGCGCAGTTTGAATCCGAGCCTGGGGGCAGCCTTGTGGGCCACGCCTTGCAGCGCTCCTCGGAATGGACAGCAATTATACGTGATTTTGCCTGGCCGCCCAGCCCTGCGTGCCAGGCCAGGCGGTCAGGGGGCACTCGCGCCGGCACACTCAATCGCAGCCAGCGCAGCGGAATGGCCAGGGTTACAGGCCAGCGTCAGCGCGCAGAGCCGCCGCCTTGTCAGTGGCTTCCCAGGTGAACTCCGGCTCTTCGCGGCCAAAGTGGCCGTAAGCCGCCGTTTTGCCGTAAATCGGGCGCAACAGGTCGAGCATCTGCACAATGCCCTTCGGGCGCAGGTCGAAATGCTGTTTCACCAGCTCGACGATGGCTTCGTTGGGCAGCTTGCCAGTGCCAAAAGTATCCACCGAAATCGAAGTGGGCTTGGCAATCCCGATGGCGTAGGAAACCTGAATCTGGCACATGCGCGCCAGGCCGGCAGCCACAATGTTCTTGGCCACATAGCGACCGGCGTAGGCAGCCGAACGGTCGACCTTGGACGGGTCCTTGCCGGAGAAAGCGCCACCACCGTGTGGGGCTGCGCCACCATAGGTGTCCACAATGATCTTGCGGCCAGTCAGACCGCAGTCGCCCATCGGGCCGCCAATGACAAAACGGCCAGTCGGGTTGATCAGATACTTGGTATCGGCGGTGAGCATATGTGCGGGCAACACTGGCTTGATGATGTCTTCAATCACCGCTTCGGTCAGCATCTTGTGATCGATGTCCGGGGTGTGCTGGGTAGACAGCACCACGGTGTCGATGGCCTTGGGCAAGCCGGTTGCGCTGTCGTACACGCAGGTGATCTGGCTCTTGGCGTCCGGGCGCAGCCACGGCAGGCGGCCATCCTTGCGCAGTTCGCTCTGACGCTGCACCAGACGGTGGGCGTAGTAGATCGGGAACGGCATCAGCGTTGGGGTTTCATCGCAGGCATAACCAAACATCAGCCCCTGGTCGCCAGCGCCTTGATCCAGATCCAGGCCCTGGCCTTCGTTCACGCCCTGGGCAATGTCTGGCGACTGCTTGTCATACGCCACCAGCACGGCGCAGCCCTTGGCATCAAAGCCCAGATCCGAGCTGTCGTAGCCAATGCGGCGGATGGTGTCCCGCGCCACACCGATGTAATCGATATTGGCATGGGTGGTGATTTCGCCGGCCAGCACCACCAGCCCGGTGTTCACCAGCGTTTCTGCCGCCACGCGAGCGTGTTTGTCTTGAGCCAGAATGGCGTCCAGGATGGCGTCGGAGATTTGGTCGGCAACTTTGTCCGGGTGGCCTTCGGATACCGATTCCGAAGTAAAGAGGTACTCGCTCATTGCGTATTGTCCTGAAGGGTGGTTCCGATTCGGGTAAAATCTTGCGTCCGATTTCCCGTTGGCTCGTCATGTCAAAATTGCTGATTGCAGTGTTCACAATCCTGTCGCGTCTGCCACTGGCCGTGTTGCAGGCCATCGGCAGCGCGCTGGGCTGGATAGTTTACCTCAGCTCCCCTGGCTACGCGGCGCGGATGCGGCAGAACCTGGCACAAAGCGGCCTGGCCAACGATCCGCACAGCCAGAAACTGCTGCGCCAGGCCATCCGCGCCACCGGCATGGGCGCGATGGAACTGGTGATTGCCTGGGGCAGACCGTCTGCTGCTATCGCCCGACTGGTGAAAAACTGTAATCATTGGGACATTGTGGAAGAGGCGCTGGCACAAAACAAGGGCATTATTTTTGTCACCCCCCATCTGGGCAACTATGACATTGCCGGGCGTTACCTGTCGCAACGCCTGATGCAGCGTCCACAACCGGTGGAACTGATGGCGATGTACCGACCGCCCAAGCTGGCCTGGCTGGAGCCGCTGATGAATGCCGGACGGGTACGTGATGGCGGCAATACTGCACCCGCCACAGCAGCCGGCGTACGCATGGTGATGAAAACCCTGAAAGCCCGGCAAACCACCATTATCTTGCCCGATCAGGTACCAGGTCAGGGCGATGGCGTGTGGGCACCATTTTTTGGCCGCCCGGCGTACACCATGACCCTGGTGCCACGACTGGCCCAAATGGACAATGTGGAAGTGATCCTGTTTTTTGGTCGCCGTCTGGGGTGGGGGCGTGGCTTTGAAGTGGTGTTGCAGCGCCTGCCGGAACCCTTCAGTGGCGACAAGGCCGAAGATGGCCGTCGACTGAATGAGGCGGTGGAAAGCCTGATTCGCCAGGCACCCGCCCAGTATCTGTGGAGTTACAACCGTTACAAGACACCCGCAGGTGTCACCCCGCCTATGGAAGCCAGTTCATCATGATGCGTCTTGCCATTGCTGTGTTATGGATGCTGCACTGGATGCCGGTGCCAGTACTGGCCGTACTAGGGCGAGTGCTTGGTACCCTGGGCTATTTGCTCGCCCGCGAACGTCGCCGGGTTGGCTTGATCAATCTGCGCCTGTGTTTTCCTCAGCTCAGCCCGCTGGCGCGTCGGCAAATCATTTTGCGCCACTGCCAGCATCTGGTTCAATCCATCCTGGAATATGGGGTGGTCTGGTGGGCCAGCCCGACGCGCCTGCGCCGGCTGGTGACGCTGAAAAACGTTCATTACCTGCACGAACAGGCCGAGCACAATACCATCGTGCTTTACCCGCATTTTGTGGCTTTCGAATTGTGTGCGCTACGGCTGAATCTGGACCAGCGGCTGGTCAGCGTGTACTCCAACCAGAAAAACCCGGTGCTCAACGCGCAGATTTATCAGGGGCGCAACCGCTTTGACAATGCCAAGATTGTTTCGCGTCAGGAAGGGCTGCGCTCAATCATCAAGGCCATGCGCGACCATACCCCGTTCTTATACCTGCCCGACCAGGACTTTGGCCCGCGTGACTCGGTGTTTGTGAAGTTTTTTGCCGAAGATGCCGCCACCATCACCGGTCTGTCGCGCATCGCCGGGCTGGCCAAGGCCAAGGTGGTTCCCGCCGTGGCGCGCCGGGTGGGCTTTCGTTATGAGCTGGAATTTTTTCCAGCCTGGGAAAATTTCCCAAGTGATGATCTGGAAGCCGACACCCGACGGATGAATGCCTTTATCGAGCAACAGGTGCTGGAACAACCGGAACAGTACTTCTGGCTGCACAAACGCTTTAAAACCCGACCGCAAGGCCAACCACGGTTTTATTGAACCCGCCGCCGCTCAAACCCTCAGGGGGCTCCCACCAAACACGGGTGCCCTCCCGAGGCCAATCAAGTAGCTCAGTTACGCCGACGCCAGAAGAAACGGCCAATAAATCCCGGAAAAGCCAGCACCAGAAACAAGGCCAGCGTCGTCACATAAAACTGCCATTTTTGCACATGCACTGGCGACACCTGGCTTTCCAGCCCATACGCCAGCCCGCCCACCGCCAGATAGAGCACACCGAGCTCCAGCAGGCACCAACCTACGTGCTTGTTGCGCACGGTCCAGACGCCAGCCACCTTGCTCAGCACAAAGGGCAGGTTGGCCGCCAGCGCGGCGCAGAGCAGCACGATTGCCACACGGGTTTCCATCACATTCCTTTTCTGTCGCGATAAACAATCATGCCGTCCGGGCTTGCGCACCGGACGGCATGATTCAGATTGCCTGTTTCGCAGAAAGTGCCCTGCGACTTACAGCACCTGCAAGGACTGCTTCATGGCTTCGACGCACAGCGCATACAAGCCATCCGGCACCACACCCAGCACCAGCAGGGCAATGGCATTAACCGACAGCACCACGCGCATGTCCATGCCCACCTGACCCACCGGCTCAGCATCGCTGGCTTCGTCAAAGTACATGGCCTTGACCACACGCAGGTAGTAGAACGCGCCAATCAGCGAGAACACCACACCGACCACCGCCAGCCAGATCAGGCCAATGTCGACCACCGACTTGAGCACCGCCAGCTTGGCGTTGAAACCCACCATCGGCGGAATGCCGGCCATGGAGAACATCACCACCAGCATCAGGAAGGCATACCAGCTGTTTTTACGGTTCAGGCCTTTCAGGTCATCCAGCGTTTCGCAGTCTACCCCGGCGCGCGACAGCAGCAGCAGGATGCCGAAGCCAGCCAGCGCCATCAGCACATAAGACACCGCATAGAACAACGATGCGCTCAGGCCTGCCGGCGTGCCAGCCAGAATGCCCAACACCAGAAAACCCATATGGGAAATGGTCGAGTAGGCCAGCATCCGCTTCAGATTGGTCTGGGCAATGGCGGTCAGGTTACCGATGGCCATCGACAGCACGGCCAGGATGATCAGCATGCCCTGCCATTGCACCAGCAGCGGCTCCAGACCTTGCGACAGGATGCGCACGACAAACACAAAGGCCGCCAGTTTCGGTGCCCCGCCAATCAGCAGGGTGACAGCCGTCGGCGCGCCCTGATACACGTCAGGCACCCACATGTGGAACGGTACCGCACCCAGCTTGAACGCCAGACCCGCCACGATGAACACCAGACCAAACAGCGCCAGGGTCATGTTGGCCGAGCCGCCAGCCAGGGAAGCCGCAATCTTGGCAATGTCCAGCGTACCGGTGGCACCGTAGATCATCGACATGCCGTACAGCAGCATCCCCGACGCCAGTGCACCCAGCACAAAGTACTTCATCGCAGCCTCGGTGGCAGGCACCGATCCCCGACGCAACGCCACCAGCGCATACAGCGCCAGCGACATCAGTTCCAGCCCCATGTACAGGGTCAGAAAGTGGTGAGCCGAGACCATCACCATCATGCCCAGCAGGGCAAACAGCGACAGGGTGAAGAACTCGCCATTATAGAAGCCACGGTCGGCAATATAGCGGCGCGAGTACACCAGCGTGGCGGCAGTGGCGGCATACATCGCCACCTTGATCAGATCCGCCATCGGGTCATCGACAAACATGTCACTCAGGGTGAGCACCGGGTACGGCAGGGAGGTGCTCATGGTAATCACTGCACAGCCTGCCAGGGTCAGCAGCGACAGCAGGTAGGTAATCCCGCGTTTTTCATCGGGGATAAAGAGGTCCAGCACCAGGATGACCGAGACTGCCGCGAGAAGGAATATCTCGGGCAATGCCGGCATCAGGTTCAAATCAGCCCAAGTCATCGTGATTCTTTCCTCTTCTTATTGCAGTTTGCTGTGCGCCACATGGGCGATCAGATCGTTAACCGAGAGGTGCATCTTGGACACGAACAGGTCAGGCAACAGACCCATGCCCAGCACAGCGACAGCCAGGATGGCCAGCACGAGGAACTCACGCTTGTTGACATCCTCCATCTCACCCACATGCGAATTGGCCACATCGCCAAAGATTACCCGCTTGTACATCCACAGCGTGTAAGCCGCACCAAAAATCAGCGTGGTTGCCGCCGCAGCCGCCACCCAGAAGTTCACCTGCACTGCGCCCATGATGACCATGAACTCGCCAACAAAACCACTGGTCGCCGGCAGGCCGGAGTTGGCCATGGCAAACAGCATGAAGAAGGCGGCAAAAATCGGCATCTTGTTGGCCACACCGCCGTAATCGGCGATATTGCGCGAGTGCAGACGGTCATACATCACGCCGATACACATAAACATTGCGGCAGACACAAAACCGTGCGATACCATCTGCACCAGCGCGCCTTCCAGCGCCCACTGGTTCAGCGAGTTGCCGGCAAACAGGAACATGCCCAGGGTGACAAAACCCATGTGCGAGATCGACGAGTACGCCACCAGTTTCTTCATGTCGGTCTGCACCAGCGCCACCAGACCGATATACACCACCGCCACCAGCGACAGGGCAATCATGATCGGTGCCACTTCACGCGAGGCATCCGGCAGAATCGGCAAGGCAAACCGCAGGAAACCGTAGGCACCAATCTTCAGGGTGATGGCAGCCAGCACCATCGAGCCCCCGGTCGGCGCTTCGACGTGAGCATCCGGCAGCCAGGTATGCACCGGCCACATCGGCACCTTCACCGCAAACGACAGGAAGAAGGCGACAAACAGGGTGAGCTGCACCGACAGCGGAATCACCAGGGTGTGGAACTTGAGGATTTCAAAGCTCTTGCCTGCCAGGTGATACAGGTAGATGAACGCCACCAGCATCAGCAAGGAACCCAGCAGGGTATACAGGAAGAACTTGATCGACGCATACACCCGGCGCGGACCACCCCAGATACCGATGATCAGGTACATCGGAATCAGCATGGCTTCAAAGAACACGTAGAACAGGATCGCATCGAGTGCGGCAAACGCACCGTTGATCAGGCCCGACATGATCAGGAAGGCAGCCATGTACTGCGCCACACGGCTCTGGATGACCTGCCAGCCAGTCAGCACCACCAGCATGGTGGTGAAACTGTTGAGCACCACGAACAGCATCGAAATGCCGTCCACGCCCAGATGGTAATTAATGTTCAGGCTGGCAATCCATGGGGTGTTCTCCACGAATTGCATGCCACCGTTCAGCGACTGGAAGCCGGTAAACAAGGGAAGGGAGACGACAAAACCGGCCAGCGAGCCCAGCAGCGCAATCCAGCGCGCCAGACCGGCATTCTTGTCCCCTCCTGTTGCCAGCACCAGCAACCCGGCCACGATAGGCGTCCAGATTGCCAGACTTAACAGATTCTCAACCATAAGCCCAACCTAACTGTTTTTCTGAATGTATCCGTTGGCATCTCAGTGAGCGATCAGGTTCGCAAACCAGATTGTCATGAGACCAAGAACGCCAATAATCATCGCAGTGGCATAGCTGTAAATGAAGCCAGTTTGCAGCTTGCGCACCACGGCCGAGAACACGCCGACCAGCTTGGCCGTACCGTTGACCAGACCATCAATCAGCAGTCGATCCACCGCCCACAGCACCGAACCCAGGCCACGCGAGCCCTTGGCAAAGACGGCAAAGTAAAGGTCGTCCATGTAATACTTGTTTTCCAGCAGGGTATGCACGGCACCCAGCTTGGACTTGATCGCGGCAGGAATCTGCGGGGCCTTCAGGTAGAAGAACCACGCGGTCACCACACCACCCAGCGCCAGCCAGAACGGCAGGGTGCTCAGTGCATGGGTGGCCATGCCGGCAGCACCATGGAATTCATGCGCCAGCTCTTCCATCACCGGATGTGCGTGATGATTGACGAAGATCACGTTCTTGAAGAAATCGCCAAACAGCATCGGCTCAATCGCGATGTAGCCAATGATCACCGACGGAATCGCCAGCAACACCAGCGGCAGGGTCACCACCCACGGCGATTCGTGCGGCACATGGGCGTGACCGTGGCCGTGATCATCGTGATGGCCATGATGGTCATCATGATGGGCATGACGGAAACGCTCTTCCCCGTGGAACACCAGGAAGTACATGCGGAACGAGTAGAACGCGGTGATGAACACCCCGGCCACCACCGAGAAGTAGGCAAAGCTGCTACCCGGAATATGCGAGGCGGCCACGGCTTCGATGATCGAATCCTTGGAGTAGAAACCGGCAAAGAACGGCGTGCCAATCAGCGCCAGCGAACCCAGCAGCGAGGTGATCCAGGTAATCGGCATGTACTTGTACAGGCCGCCCATGCGACGCATGTCCTGCTCGTGGTGCATGCCCATGATCACCGAACCGGCCCCCAGGAACAGCAGCGCCTTGAAGAAGGCGTGCGTCATCAGGTGGAACACGGCCACCGGGTAGGCAGACACGCCCAGGGCAACGGTCATGTAACCCAACTGCGACAGCGTGGAGTAAGCCACCACCCGCTTGATGTCGTTCTGGATGATGCCCAGGAAGCCCATGAACAGCGCAGTAATCGAACCAATCACCAGAATGAAGGACAGCGCGGTGTCGGACAGCTCGAACAGCGGGCTCATGCGCGACACCATGAAGATCCCTGCCGTCACCATGGTGGCAGCGTGAATCAGCGCGGAAATCGGGGTCGGGCCTTCCATCGAATCCGGCAGCCAGACATGCAACGGAAACTGTGCGGATTTACCCATCGCGCCGATGAACAGCAGGATGCAGGTCACCGTCATCAGCGACCATTCAACGCCAGGGAAAATTTGCACAGTCTGCGTCGCCAGTTTCGGCGCGGCAGCAAAGACATCGGCGTAGTGCAGCGAGCCGCCGAAGTAGGCCAGCACCATGCCAATGCCGAGCAGGAAACCAAAGTCACCCACCCGGTTGACCAGGAAGGCCTTCAGGTTGGCAAATACAGCAGTGGGTTTCTTGAACCAGAAACCAATCAGCAGATACGACACCAGACCCACTGCTTCCCAACCGAAGAACAGCTGGATGAAGTTGTTGCTCATCACCAGCATCAGCATGGAGAAGGTAAACAGCGAGATATAGCTGAAGAACCGTTGATAGCCCGGATCTTCATGCATGTAGCCAATGGTGTAGATGTGCACCATCAGCGACACGCTGGTGACCACCACCATCATCATGGCGGTGAGGTTGTCGATCAGGAAGCCGACCGAATATTCAATGCCACCCACCGTCAGCCAGGTATATACCGGGCCGTCGAATGTGGGGGCGCCATTTAACAGGCCGTTGAGGACGTAGACAGCGCCAACCGCAGACACTGCCACACCAGTAATGGTGACAATGTGCGCGGCAACACGGCCGATCGCCCAACCCAATAACCCCGCAATGGCCGAGCCCGCAAGGGGCGCCAGCGCAATCAGCAGGTACAAGCTTTTCATTTCCATGCTTATCGAGCTTCTTTTCAAGGATTCCGGTTGGTCTTTAGCCTTTGAGGCTGCCCAGGTCTTCAACATTGATCGTGCGCAGATTCCGGAACAACACCACCAGAATGGCCAAGCCGATCGCCGACTCGGCCGCAGCCACCGTCAGGATGAAGAACACGAAGATCTGACCCGCAGTGTCGGACAGATAGTGCGAAAACGCGATGAAGTTGTAATTCACGGCGAGCAACATCAGCTCGATCGCCATCAACAGCACAATCACATTCTTGCGGTTCAGAAAAATACCTAGCACGCTGATCGCGAACAGAATCGCGGCGAGCACCAGGTAATGCGTCAGAGTCAACACGGTACCCCCTTTGCTTGGATTAGGGCTTGCTGCGGTCAGGCCGCTGCGTTGTTGTCGTTATCGGTTTCACCACCGCGCTCGACGCGGGGTTCGGCTGCCATCTTGACCATACGGATACGATCATTGCGACGGACTTTCACCTGTTCTGCCGGATCCACCCACTTGTTGTCCTTGCGCTTGCGCATGGTCAGCGCAATGGCGGCGACAATGGCCAGCAGCAGCAGCACGGCGGCCAGTTCAAACGGATACAGGTAAGTGGTGTAAATCTGGCGACCCAGGTCCTTGACGTTGCTGTAGTCGGCAGCCAGGGCGGCCGGCTCCTTGAAGTTGCTCAGACCCACGTCCGGGCTGACCAGAATCAGGGTCATCTCGGCCACCATGATGGCGGCTACCGTGCCGGCCAGCGGCAGGTTGCGCCAGAAGCCTTCGCGCAGTTTCTCGAAGTTGATGTCCAGCATCATCACCACAAACAGGAACAGCACCATCACCGCGCCGACATACACCAGCACCAGCGCAATGGCGAGGAACTCGGACTGCAGCAGCAGCCAGTGCCCCGACGCGGTAAAGAACGCCAGCACCAGAAACAGGGCTGCATGCACCGGGTTTTTAGCCGTGATCACCCGCACCCCGGAAAACAGCAGGATGGCGGAGAGCACATAGAAGACAACTGCTTGGAACGACATGCGGCCCCCTTAACGGTACTTGGCGTCGAGCTCGCGGTTTTTCGCGATCTCGGCTTCATATTTGTCACCCACGGCCAGCAGCATCTGCTTGGTGTAGTACAGGTCACCGCGCTTGTCCCCGTGGTATTCGAGAATGTGGGTTTCCACAATCGAATCCACCGGGCAGGATTCTTCGCAGAACCCGCAGAAAATGCATTTGGTCAGGTCGATTTCATAACGCGAGGTGCGGCGGGTGCCGTCATCGCGCTGCTCGGACTCGATGGTGATCGCCATGGCCGGGCAGACCGCTTCGCACAGCTTACAGGCGATACAACGCTCTTCCCCGTTGGGGTAGCGCCGTTGCGCATGCAGGCCACGAAAACGCGGACTTTGCGGCGTTTTTTCTTCCGGAAACTGCACAGTAATCTTGCGCTGGAAGAAATGACGACCGGTCAACGCCAGGCCCTTGACGAGCTCGACGAGCAGGAATGTCTTGAAAAAATTACGGATCGTTTCCATGCCACTCACTTACCGGTTATTTCCACAGCGTGTACGGGGACATCATCCAGAAACCGACGACAACCAGCCACACCAAGGTCACAGGGATGAACACTTTCCAGCCCAGACGCATGATCTGGTCATAGCGGTAACGCGGGAAGGTTGCGCGGAACCACAGGAAGCAGAAGAGGATGAACGCAGCCTTGATCGCCAGCCAGTGGAAGCCGCTGGCACCCAGCACCGGAATCGAAGCCGGGAACGGCGACAGCCAGCCGCCCAGGAACATCAGCGCGGTCATCACAGCAATCAAAATCATGTTGGCGTATTCGGCCAGGAAGAACACTGCAAACGCCATGCCCGAGTATTCCACATGGAAACCGGCCACAATTTCGGATTCCCCTTCGGCCACGTCAAACGGTGCCCGGTTGGTTTCGGCTACCCCGGAAATCAGGTAGACCAGAAACATCGGGAACAACGGCAGCCAGTTCCACGACAATACCGAACCGCCGGCAATGCCCTGACCCTGCTGATTGACGATTTCCACCAGGTTGAGCGAGCCGGACAGCATCAGCACCCCAACCAAGGCAAAACCCATGGCGATTTCGTAGGACACGATCTGGGCGGCAGAACGCAACGCCCCCAGAAAGGCGTATTTGGAGTTGGACGCCCAACCAGCAATGATCACCCCATACACGCCCATCGAGGTAATGGCCATGATGTACAGCAGCGAGGCATCGATATTGGCCAGCACCAGTTCCGGCATGAACGGTACCACGGCCCAGGCCGCCAGCGCCGGGCCGATGGACAGCACCGGGCCGATCAGGAACAAGGTCTTGTTGGCCTTGGTCGGCAGAATGATTTCCTTCAGCATCAGCTTCAGGCCATCAGCAATCGGCTGCAGCAGGCCTTTCGGACCCACCCGGTTCGGGCCGATCCGGATCTGCATGTAGCCAATCACCTTGCGTTCCGCCAGAGTCAGGTAGGCCACGGCCCCCATCATCGGGGCCACAATTGCCACGATTTTCAGCACGGTCCATACCGTCAGACCGGCATCCAATCCGAGGAGGTTCTGTAGGAATTCCATCGTTACACCTGCGCCAGTTCAATACTGTTGAACATCCCGCCCAGCGCGACTGTTGCCGGATGGGCAGCGGCCAGACGAACCACGCCAAGCGGGAGACGCTCGTCAGCATCAATGGCGATGCGGATCGAATGACCTTCCTGCTTGAGGCACACTTCCTGACCCGCCTGTACACCGGCAGCAGCCAGAACGCCAGGATGCGCGCTGGCACGCGGTGCCCTGGCATCGGCGGTGGCCTGCAGCGACGGTGCCCGGCGGCACAGTGCATCGGCCTGATAAATCGGCACTTCGCCCACGCGCGCCAGACCCGTCACCGCCGAAGCGCTGCCCAGACTCAGGCTGCCCAGGGCGTTACTCAGTCGGGCGGCGATGTCACCCTGCGCAGCCTGCCATTCAGCGCGAACCTCTTCCGCCGAATTGAACTCGAAGCCCGGCAGACCCAGCAGATTGCCCAGAACGCGCAGCACCTTCCAGGCCGGACGGGTGTCGCCCAGCGGCTTGACCACGCCGTTGAAGGCTTGCAGGCGGCCTTCCATGTTGATGAAAGCGCCAGAAGTTTCGGTAAACGGCGCAATCGGCAGCATCACATCGGCGTACTGCAGTGCGGCATCGGAACGGAAGGCCGACAGCACCACCACGGTTTCCGCCTGCTCGGCCGCTTTCAGCGCGCGTTGCGGATGGTAGGTATCGCTGTCCAGTTCGGTGTTCAGCAATACATAGGCTTTTTTCGGCACGGCAAACATCTGGCCGGCGTTAGCGCCCTTGCTGCCCGGCTTGAAGGTCAGCTCGGCACCCACGCTGTTGGCAGCTTCGCCCAACACGGCCACGCGAGCGCCGGTCAGACGGGCCAGCTCGTTGGCCAGCGCCAGGAGGTCGCCAAACCATGGGCTGTGCTGCGCCAGATTGCCCAGGGCAATCACGGCCTGGTCATTGGCAATCAGGCTGGCGGCAATCGCCTCGGCCTGGCTGCACGGCGAGATCGACACCACGTCCAGCGTCGAGCTGCTGCCCTGCTGGGTCAGCACGGCCTTGAGCACGGCTTTCAGCGCATCTACCATGCCGGACGGTGTGACGGTCATTTCGGCATGAACATGGCTCAGCAGGTTTTCGTGAATCGGATTGACCACGCTGAGCGCCAGACCCTTCTTCACCGACTGACGCAGGCGGGCAGCCAGCAGCGGCTGCTCCTTGCGCAGGGTGCTGCCCACCAGCAGCAGGGCATTGGCGTCGGCCAGTTCAGCAATGCTCGAGCCCAGCCACAGCGCACCTTGTTGCAGGCTGTCGCGGCTGAAATCGCTGTGTCGCGTGCGGTAATCGGTGCTCTCCACCCCCAGGCCACTGGCCAGTTTCTTGGTCAGGTAGAGTTCTTCCACCGTGCTGTGCGGCGTGGCCAGGAAACCCACGGCGTCAGCGCCGTGGTCGCGAATCACGCCACGCAGGCCCTTGGCAATGTAGTCCAGCGCGGTTTGCCAGTCGGTGGCAATCCACTTGCCATCCTGCTTGACCATCGGCTGGGTCAGGCGGGCGTCGCTGGACAGCGCTTCGTAGGAGAAGCGGTCGCGGTCGGCCAGCCAGCATTCGTTGATGGCTTCGTTTTCCAGCGGCAGCGCGCGCATCACGCGGCTGTGCTTGACCTGCACGATCATATTGGCACCCAGGCCATCGTGCGGGCTGACCGTCTTGCGGCGCGACAATTCCCACGGACGGGCACTGTAGCGGAACGGCTTGCTGGTCAGCGCGCCCACCGGGCACAGGTCGATGACATTACCGGAAATTTCCGAGTCCACGGTTTTATTCAGGAACGGCAGAATCTGCGAATGCTCACTGCGGTGAGCCATGCCGATTTCCTGATAACCGCCGATTTCCTCGGTAAAGCGCACGCAGCGGGTGCAGTGGATGCAACGGCTCATTTCTGCCGCTGACACCAGCGGGCCCATTTCCTTGGCCGGCACCACACGTTTTTCTTCCTGGTAGCGCGAGCTGACGTTGCCGTAGCCCACGGCCAGATCCTGCAGCTGGCATTCACCGCCCTGGTCACAGATCGGGCAATCCAGCGGGTGGTTGATCAGCAGGAACTCCATCACCCCGTGCTGAGCCTTGACGGCAGTATCGGAATGGGTATGCACCTTCATGCCATCCGTCACCGGCGTGGCACAGGCGGGCAGCGGTTTGGGCGCTTTTTCCACTTCCACCAGGCACATGCGGCAATTGGCGGCAATGGACAGTTTTTTGTGGTAACAGAAATGCGGGATGTAGGTGCCATTGGCATGGGCTGCATCCATCACGGTGCTCCCGGTGGGCACCGTCAATTTCTTACCGTCGATTTCGATTTCTAACATAGCGTTGCGCTACCTGTAGCAAGCAATCCGTAGGGGATCAGCACCATTTGTGCTCGACCAGACATTTCTTGTGTTCGATATGGTGTTCGAACTCATTGCGGAAATGTTTGGTAAAGCTGCGGACGGGGAAAACAGCGGCATCGGCCAGCGCACAGATGGTGCGGCCTGCCATGTTGTTGCCCACCGACGTCAACAAATCGAGGTCATCGGCGCGACCCTGCCCATGTTCAATCCGGTGAATCACCCGATACAGCCAACCGGTGCCTTCACGGCACGGCGTACACTGACCGCAGGATTCTTCGTGGTAAAAATAAGCCAGTCGCTCCAGCGCCTTGACCATGCAGATATCTTCGTTCATCACGATCACCGCCCCCGACCCGAGCATCGAACCTGCCTTGCTGATGCTGTCGTAGTCCATGGTGCAATCCATCATGATGTTGCCCGGCAACACCGGCGCGGACGATCCACCCGGAATCACCGCCTTGAGCTTCTTGCCGTTCTTCATGCCGCCGGCCATTTCCAGCAGGGTGGCAAACGGAGTGCCCAAGGGAATTTCGTAGTTGCCCGGACGGTTGACGTGGCCAGACACTGAGAACAGCTTGGTGCCGCCATTGTTCGGCTTGCCGGCTTCCAGGAATTTCTGGCCGCCGTCGCGGATGATGAACGGCACCGAGGCAAACGATTCGGTGTTGTTGATGGTGGTCGGCTTGCCATACAGGCCAAACGAAGCCGGGAACGGCGGCTTGAAGCGCGGCTGGCCTTTTTTGCCTTCCAGCGATTCCAGCAGGGCGGTTTCTTCACCACAGATGTAGGCACCGTAACCATGGTGCGCGTACAGATTGAAGGTGAAGCCACTGCCCAGGATGTTTTCACCCATCAGGCCGGCGGCACGGGCTTCGTCGAGCGCGCGTTCAAACAGCGCATAGTCTTCGAAGATTTCCCCGTGGATGTAGTTGTAGGCCAGCTTCACCCCCATGGCGTACCCGGCGATGATCATGCCTTCAATCAGCGAATGCGGGTTGAAACGCAGGATGTCGCGGTCCTTGAAGGTGCCCGGTTCGCCTTCGTCAGTGTTGCACACCAGATACTTGTCGCCCGGAAAGTTGCGCGGCATGAACGACCATTTCAGCCCGGTCGGAAAACCTGCGCCACCCCGGCCACGCAGGCTGGAGTTCTTGACTTCGGCAATCACGTCATCCTGAGAGACGTTTTGCTGGAGGATGCGCTTGAGTGCGGTATAACCACCGCGCTTGACGTAGGCATCCAGCGTCCAGCAATTCGGGTCAGAGGTGTCGACGCCTTCGAAAATAACGCCTTGAGAGAAAACGGCCATGTTATTGCAGCTCCGCCAGTTTCTTGTCGATTGCTTCGTGCGTCATGAAGCTGCACATGCTGTGGTTGTTCACCAGCAGCACCGGAGCATCTCCACACGCGCCCATGCATTCACCTTCCACCAGCGTAAACTTGCCGTCAGCGGTGGTTTCGCCAAAACCGACACCAAGCTTGTGCTTCAGGTAGTCCGCACAGTCCACCCCACCGCCCAGCGCACAGGGCAGGTTGGTGCACACGGTAATCTTGTACTTGCCGACCGGTTTCAGGTCGTACATGTTATAGAAGGTGGCAACTTCGTATGCCGCCACCGGGGGAATCCCCAGGTAGTTGGCCACGAATTCGATGGTTTCAGTCGAAAGCCACCCGAGTTCAGTCTGGGCAATGCGCAAAGCGCCCATCACCGCCGATCGCGCCTGGTCTGCCGGGTATTTGGCAACTTCGCGATCAATCTGTTTCAGTGCATCTGGCGACAACATCAGCGGTCAATCTCCCCAAACACGATATCTTGCGTCCCGATGATGGACACCACGTCGGCAATCATGTGGCCACGCACCATTTCGTCCAGACCGGACAAGTGGGCGTAACCCGGTGCGCGAATCTTCAGGCGGTAAGGCTTGTTGGCTCCATCCGATACCAGATAGATACCGAACTCACCCTTCGGATGTTCGATGCCAGCGTAGGCCTCGCCTTCCGGCACGTGCATGCCTTCGGAGAAGAGCTTGAAATGGTGGATAAGCTCCTCCATATTGCTCTTCATGCCCACGCGTGACGGCGGTGCCACCTTGTGGTTGTCGGTAATGACCGGGCCAGGATTTTTCTTCAGCCATTCCACACACTGCTTGATGATGCGGTTGGACTGACGGAACTCTTCCATACGCACCAGATAGCGGTCGTAACAATCGCCATTGACGCCAACAGGAATATCAAAATCGAGACGATCGTACACTTCATACGGCTGCTTCTTGCGCAGGTCCCAGGCCACGCCGGAACCGCGCAGCATCGGGCCAGAAAAGCCCAGCGCCAGCGCACGTTCGGGAGAGACCACGCCAATGCCGACGGTACGCTGTTTCCAGATGCGGTTGTCGGTCAGCAGGGTTTCGTATTCGTCAACGTAGGTCGGGAAGCGATTGGCAAAGTCTTCAATGAAGTCCAGCACCGAGCCCTGACGGTTTTCGTTCAGCTTGGCCAGCTGGCGGGCGTTCTTGATCTTGGACACCTTGTATTGCGGCATGATGTCCGGCAGATCGCGATACACGCCACCAGGACGGTAATAGGCAGCGTGCATGCGCGCGCCGGATACCGCCTCGTACACGTCCATCAGGTCTTCCCGTTCGCGGAAGGCGTACAGGAACATGGTCATGGCACCGATGTCAATCGCGTGAGCGCCAATCCACAGCAGGTGGTTCAGGATGCGGGTGATTTCATCGAACATGACCCGGATGTACTGGGCGCGCAGCGGCACGTCCACGCCGAGCAGCTTTTCAATCGCCATCACATACGCGTGCTCGTTGCACATCATCGACACATAGTCGAGACGGTCCATGTACGGCACGGATTGCAGGAAGGTTTTATGTTCGGCCAGTTTTTCAGTGCCGCGATGCAGCAGGCCCACATGCGGATCGGCGCGCTGGACGACTTCGCCGTCGAGTTCAAGCACCAGGCGCAGCACACCGTGCGCAGCCGGGTGTTGCGGGCCGAAGTTCAGCGTGTAGTTACGGATGTTAGCCACCGTAGTTCTCCTCGCGAATGATGCGCGGTGTGTTTTCGCGCGGCTCGATGGTCACTGGCTGGTAGATCACCCGAGCCTGAACCGGGTCGTAGCGCATTTCCACATTGCCGGAGAGCGGGAAGTCCTTGCGGAACGGATGGCCGACAAAGCCATAGTCGGTCAGCAGGCGACGCAGGTCAGGGTGGCCGTCAAACACGATGCCATACAGATCGAAGGCTTCGCGTTCAAACCAGTTCACCCCCGGCCAGACGTCCACCAGGGAGTCCACCACCGGGAAGTCGTCGTCTTCGGCAAAAAAGCGCACGCGGATGCGCTGATTATTGGCCACCGACAGCAGATGGCAGACCACGGCGAAGCGGGAACCTTCCCACACGGTGTCACGATAGGTGCTGTAATCCATGCCGCACAGGTCGGAGCACTGTTCAAAGCGCAGTGCCGGCGTATCACGCAGCAGGGTACAGGTTTCGATGATGCTGTCAGCACGACACACCAGCGTCAGTTCCTGACGGTCGATGGTCGCTGAAATGATGTTTGCACCCAGCGCAGCTTCTGCCGCCGTTTTGAGTGCTTCCAGCGTGGAGGCCATGAGCTTAACCTTTAGCGGGCAATGGTGTAAGTACGTTTGATCTTGTTCTGCAGCTGGATGATGCCGTACAGCAGGGCTTCTGCTGTGGGCGGACAGCCCGGAACATAGACATCGACAGGCACTACCCGGTCACAGCCGCGAACCACGGAGTAAGAGTAGTGATAGTAGCCGCCGCCATTGGCGCAGGAGCCCATCGACAGCACCCAGCGCGGTTCGGCCATCTGGTCGTACACCTTGCGCAGGGCCGGTGCCATCTTGTTGCACAGGGTGCCGGCGACGATCATCAGGTCGGACTGGCGCGGGCTGGGGCGAAACACGATCCCGAAACGGTCCAGGTCGTAGCGCGCGGCACCAGCCTGCATCATTTCAACAGCACAGCATGCCAGACCAAAGGTCATCGGCCACAACGAACCGGTGCGGGTCCAGTTGATGACCTTGTCAGCCGTGGTGGTGACAAAGCCCTTTTCCAGAATGCCTTCTACTCCCATTCCAGCGCTCCTTTTTTCCACTCGTAGATGAAGCCGACAACGAGAATCGCGAGGAATACCAGCATGGCAACAAAGCCGAACATGCCGATTTCCTTGAGCACTACCGCCCACGGGAACAGGAAGGCAATTTCGAGGTCGAACAGGATGAAAAGGATGGCAACGAGGTAGTAGCGGACATCAAACTTCATGCGGGCGTCTTCGAACGCCTCAAAGCCACACTCGTAGGGAGACAGTTTCGCCGCATCGGGGCGGTTAGGCCCCAACAGGAAACCGATCAGCATGGGTCCCACACCAACCAGGAGCCCGATGATGACGAACAGCATGATGGGAAAATAATTCTCCAGCATTTCCCGATTACCCCTAAAAAAAGGAGGCCAGAAGCCTCCTTTGTTTTAAAAATAGACCGCGAACACGATCTATTCGAATATGGTGCCGACAGTGAGACTCGAACTCACACAGCTTTCGCCACTACCCCCTCAAGATAGCGTGTCTACCAATTTCACCATGTCGGCTTTGTTTTTATTCAATCCGGGATTTGACCGGATTTGTTCTGACCATTCGGCTGCTGTCCGGCAGGAGAGGCCGGGGCAACTGATTCAACCTGCCCGGACATCACCCCGAGAGAAGACTCGTTGCGCGGTGTTGAGAGAAACACCAGAGCCAGACAAGTTGAGAAAAAAATCGCAGCACATACCGCAGTGGTACGGCTCAGGAAATTGGCCGAGCCTGACGCGCCAAACAGACTGCCCGACGAGCCGCCCCCGAAGGCAGCCCCCATATCCGCGCCCTTGCCATGCTGCATCAGTACCAGCACGATCACTGCCAGCGCGGCAGCCATATTCAGAACCCAGACCAGCGTTTTAAGAATTTCCATATTTTATCTATTTGGCAGCGCCGTAGCAAACGTTTTTGAATTGCCCGGCATCCAGCGAGGCCCCCCCCACCAGCACACCATCCACTTCAGAAAGCGAGAGGATGTCGCTCGCGTTATCTGCCTTGACGCTACCGCCGTAAAGGATCGAAATAGTACACGAAGACCCCAGTTTTTCCAAGAGGCAGGCCCGAATCTTTTCGTGCATTGCGACAATTTGTCCCAATGACGCGGTCAAGCCCGTGCCGATTGCCCAAACCGGCTCATACGCCAGCATCACCCGGTCACGCCCGGCCAGCGCAGCGGCCACGCCAGCAATCTGCCCGGCCACCACCGCGTCCTGCACACCGGTTTCGCGGGCGCTGAGCCCCTCGCCCACGCAGACCACCGGCATGATTCCCTGAGCATACGCGTGGCGGATTTGCGCCGACAGGCTGTCGTCATATTCGGCAAAATACTGCCGGCGCTCCGAGTGCCCCACCAGGGTGAAGGCCACGCCCAGGTCGGCCAGCATGGCCGCGCTAACTTCACCCGTGTAGGCACCGTCATCGGCAAAATGGCTGACACACTGCGCGCCCAGACGCAGCGCCTGCCCGGCCAGCAGGTGCGTCATCTGCCCCAGATAGGCACTCGGTACCGCCAGGCCAACATGGCCGGCATTGACCTGTGGGTCGGCCAGCAAGGCCTCCAGCAGGCGCTGATTACTGGCCAGCCGGCCATTCATTTTCCAGTTGCCCAACACCCACTTGGCCCCGGTTGCGACATTCAGCATGCAAAACTCTCTCTTGAAAACAGCCTGCGTTGGCACGTTGCCAACCACGAGTGAACGAGCGGCATTATAGGTATGCGGCGCGTCCGGTCAACCCGCTGATGCCCTGACATGGCAAAGATGAAACGGTGCTGTAATATAACTGCAATTTTGAGGCGTTACGATGGCCTCCGCTTTGTAATGAATTCACCAATCTCCTGGGAGCACCGAATGAAATCAACGATCCGCCTGGCAGCCGCCATGACGCTGACTGGCGCCATGTTCTCCGGCTACGCCGCTGCTGCCGATATCACCGGCGCTGGCGCAACCTTCCCCTACCCGCTGTACGCCAAGTGGGCGGAAGCGTACAAAGCGCAAACCGGGGTCGGGATGAATTATCAGTCGATTGGTTCCGGTGGCGGCATCAAGCAAATCCAATCCAAAACCGTCGATTTTGGTGCTTCCGACAAACCGCTGACCGCAGAAGAATTGAACAAAGCTGGCCTGACCCAGTTTCCGGCAGTGATGGGCGGTGTGGTACCGGTGATCAACCTGCCAGGCGTGGCCGCTGGCCAGCTGAAAGTCACCGGCCCGCTGCTGGCCGACATCTACCTGGGCAAGGTCAGCAAGTGGAATGACCCGGCAATTGCCAGTCTCAACCCCGGCGTGAAACTGCCGGACCAGGCCATCACCGTGGTGCGTCGCTCGGATGGCTCGGGCACCACCTTCATCTGGACCAACTACCTGTCGCGTGTTTCCGAAGAATGGAAGACCAAGATTGGCGAAAACTCTGCCGTCAACTGGCCGGCTGGGGTGGGTGGCAAGGGCAATGAAGGCGTGGCCAACTATGTGACCCGCATCAAGGGCTCGATTGGCTATGTGGAATACGCCTATGCCAAGCAAAACAAGATTTCCCACGCCGCCGTGAAAAACCAGGCAGGCAACTTTGTGCAGCCGGATGACCTGACCTTCAAGGCGGCTGCCGCCAACGCCAACTGGAAAGCAGCTGACGGGTTCTATCAAATCCTGACCAATCAGCCGGGCAAGGACAGCTGGCCGATTACCGGTGCCACCTTCATCCTGATGCACAAGAAGGCCGACAAGCCGGAACAATCCAGCGAAAGCCTGAAGTTCTTTGACTGGGCCTACGCCAATGGCGACAAGCTGGCCTCGGACATGGACTACGTGCCGATGCCGGACAACGTCAAAAAGATTGTTCGTGACAGCTGGAAGCAGATCACGGATACCAGCGGCAAGCCGGTCTGGAAGTAACCCCGGCAGGTTCAGGCCCTACCCGGGTCTGACGCATCGCTCGCCAGAAGCCGGGGATGAATGCCCCGGCTTTCGTATCATCAGGATCGAGATCACGCCATGAGCACACAGTCTTCTTCTGCGGTACAAAAACCGCGAACCAATCTGGACCCGTTATTTCGCTTCATCACCCGCTGCTTTGCCTTTCTGGTGCTGGCCCTGCTGGCAGCCATTCTGGCTTCGCTGGTGGAAGGCTCGATGCCGGCCATCAACCGCTTTGGCTTTGGTTTTCTGACCGACGCCACCTGGGACCCGGTCGCAGAACAATTTGGCGCACTGGTGCCGATTTTTGGCACCCTGGTCACCGCCAGCATTGCCCTGGCCATTGGCGTACCGGTCAGCTTTGGCATTGCCATGTTCCTGACCGAACTGTGCCCGCTGGGCCTGCGCCGTCCGCTCGGGGTGGCCATCGAACTGCTGGCCGGCATCCCGTCAATCATCTATGGCATGTGGGGTCTGTTTGTGTTTGCCCCGCTGTTTGCCGACCATGTCCAACCGTGGATGATGGAAAACCTGGGCAGCATCCCTGGTTTTGGCCTGTTGTTTCAAGGTCTGCCGATGGGGATTGGCGTATTCACCGCCGGGCTGATCCTTGGCATCATGGTGATTCCATTCATTGCTTCGGTGATGCGCGACGTGTTTGAAGTGGTGCCGCCCATGCTGAAGGAATCCGCCTACGGCCTGGGTGCCACCACCTGGGAAGTGGTGCGCCATGTGGTGCTGCCCTACACCAAAACCGGGGTAATTGGCGGCATCATGCTCGGCTTGGGCCGCGCACTGGGTGAAACCATGGCCGTCACCTTTGTGATTGGCAATGCCTACCAGATTTCTGCCGGGCTGTTCAACCCCTCCAACTCGATTGCCTCGTCGCTGGCCAATGAATTTGCCGAAGCCGAAGGTGAACTGTACCTGTCTGCACTGATCGAGCTGGGCCTGATCCTGTTCTTCATCACCTTTGTCGTGCTGGCCTGCTCCAAGCTGCTGCTGATGCGCCTGAAGGCTGGTGAGGGCAAGGAATCCTGAGCCCCCACGACCAAGGAACCGACACATGAACCATTTACTTTACCGTCGCCGCCGGCTGCTCAATACGTTCAACAAGGTCATGTCGTTCATGACTGTGGCGTTTGGCCTGTTCTGGCTGGTGTGGATTCTCACCACCCTGCTGAAACTCGGTCTGGGTGGGCTCAGTCTGGATGTGTTTACCCAGATCACCCCGCCGCCGGGCAGTCAGGGCGGCTTGGCCAACGCCATTTACGGCAGCGTGCTGATGACCCTGGTTGGCACCATCATTGGCACACCGATAGGCATTCTGGCCGGTGTCTACCTGGCTGAATTTGGCAACCGTGGCTGGCTGGCCCCCACCACCCGCTTCATCAACGACATTCTGCTGTCGGCCCCGTCGATTGTGATTGGCCTGTTTGTCTATGAAGTTTACGTGGTGTCAGTCGGGCATTTCTCCGGCTGGGCCGGCTCGCTGGCGCTGGCATTGCTGGTGATTCCGGTGGTGGTGCGTACCACGGAAAACATGCTGCGCCTGGTGCCCAACAGCTTGCGTGAAGCGGCTTCGGCGCTGGGTGCGCCACAGTGGAAGGTCATCATGTCAGTCACCCTGCGCGCCTCCAAGGCCGGGGTGATTACCGGCATCCTGCTGGCCGTGGCGCGGATTTCCGGCGAAACCGCCCCGCTGTTGTTCACTGCGCTGAACAACCAGTTCTGGAATTCCAACATGAACTCCCCCATGGCCAACCTGCCCATCGTGATTTTCCAGTTTGCCATGAGCCCGTATGAAGACTGGCACACCCTGGCCTGGGCGGGAGCACTGCTGATTACCTTTAGCGTGCTGACCCTCAACATCCTTGCCCGCTGGTTTGGCAGACAGCAAACTTCTTCGCACTAAGGCGTGACACCATGACAGACTCCATCAAGCTTCAGGTCAAGAATCTCAATTTCTACTACGGCGCCTTCCATGCCCTGAAAAACATCAACATGGAAATTCCGGCGGGCAAGGTCACTGCCTTCATCGGCCCGTCTGGCTGCGGCAAATCCACCCTGCTGCGCATTTTCAACCGCATGTACGAGCTGTACCCGAACCTGCGCGCCGAAGGTGAGCTGCTGCTGGACGGCAAAAACATCCTCGGCAACGATGTCGATGTGAACCTGCTGCGCGCCAAGGTAGGCATGGTGTTCCAGAAACCCACGCCGTTCCCGATGTCGATTTACGACAACATCGCCTTTGGCATCAAGCTGTACGAGCGCCTGCCCAAAAGCGAAATGGACGACCGCATCGAATGGGCGCTGAAAAAAGCCGCGCTGTGGGAAGAAGTGAAAAACAAGCTCAAGCAATCGGGCAACTCGCTGTCTGGCGGCCAGCAGCAGCGCCTGTGCATCGCCCGCGCCGTGGCCAACCGTCCGGAAGTGCTGCTGCTGGATGAACCCACTTCGGCGCTCGACCCGATCTCCACCGCGCAGATCGAAGAGCTGGTGCACGAGCTGAAAGAAAACTACACCATCGCCATCGTCACCCACAATATGCAGCAGGCGGCACGGGTGTCTGACTACACCGCCTATATGTATCTGGGTGATCTGGTCGAATTTGGTGAAACCGACGCCATCTTTACCGCGCCCAAGCAAAAAGCCACCGAAGACTACATCACCGGTAAATTTGGCTGAAACAGGGCTTTCCCCGGGAAGACCAGCAGATTCAGACAAAGCGCAACACCCGTGGCCCAGTGGCTGCGGGTGTTTTTTTATGACTGGGCGCTGACGGCACACGGGCGGGTCACGCAGTCAAACCAAAAGCCGTCATCCGCCTGCGGTATCATAACGGCCCTGACCGGGCGGCTCCCGGCGGCACTGGGGATTTCATGGCAACTTATGCAATTGGCGATATTCAAGGCTGTTACACCGACCTGATCGAACTGCTGCGGCTGATCGACTTCAGCCCTTCGCGTGACCAGCTGTGGCTGGCCGGGGATCTGGTCAACCGTGGGCCAGATTCGCTCAGCGTGCTGCGCTGGGTGTTCAAGCACCAGGACAGCGTGCAGATGGTGCTGGGCAACCACGACCTGAGCCTGCTGGCGGTGTCAGAAGGGTATGGCAAGGTCTCGTCCAGCGACACCTTCATGGACATCATTCAGGCCAGCGACGGCAAGCTGCTGCTCGACTGGCTGCGCTGCCAGCCGCTGATGCTGGCCGGCGAGGGCTACGCCATGGTGCATGCCGGCCTGCTGCCGGAATGGACCATTCAGCGCGCACTGGGCCTGGCCGAGGAAGTGGAACACGAACTGGCCGGCCCCAATTACCGCAGCTTTCTGGCCCGCTTGTATGGCAACAAGCCCCTGCGCTGGAACGACGAGCTCAAAGGCATCGACCGTCTGCGCCTGATTGTCAATGTGATGACACGCATGCGCCTGCTCACCCGCGACGGCGAACTGGATTTGTCGTTCAAAGGGGAGCTGGCAGACGCCCCGCCATACCTGATGGCCTGGTTTGACGCCCCCAACCGCCGCCACGCCGGCACGCCGCTGATTGTCGGCCACTGGTCGGCACTGGGGCTGCGCCTGGGGCCGGATGTGCTGGCGATTGACACCGGCTGCCTGTGGGGCGGCAGCCTGACGGCACTCAGGCTGGAAGATCGCAAGGTGTTTCAGCGAGCGTGCCCAGGGTTTCGGAAGATAGGCTGAGCAGGCTAACACGGCAGAAAGGGCAAACCGGACAAACCACATAGAGCCCGCCAACTCAGACCAGCCAGCGCAACGCGAGGTGGGGTAATGCACATTCATAAATTGCACATCAAGGGCTTCAAGAGCGTGGCAAATTTAACGCTTGAGAATGTCTCGCCGTTTTTAGTCCTGGCAGGCGCCAACGGTTCAGGCAAGAGCAATATCACTGATGCCTTGGCGTTTTTGGGGGAAGTGGTCAAACAGGGGGCGGCACAAGCCAGAACCCGGTTTGGCGGTTTTGCCCAGATTCACTGCTTCAAATATCGCAAAGCACAGCGCAGCAGCATGCAATTTGCCTTGGAGCTGGAGCTGGACGGCGCGGTGTACGACTATCACCTGACCTTGCGCACCTTGGACGCCGCGCCGCAGATTGACGAAACACTGCGCGTAGACGGGCAAAAAATCATCGACCGCCAAGCCAATGGCGAGCTGCATGTGCGGCTGGGCAGTGCGTCTGCCATGCAGGTGTTGCCGGATTACCCCAAAGACATGACCGCATTGATGTTGCTGGGCAGTTTGCCACTGTATGACTTTCTGACCAATATCAAGGTGTTCCGCATTGATCCGCTGGCGGCCAAAGAACCCAGCCGCGCCACCACGGACGCCAGCGAACTGGATGAACATGGCCGCAATGTGGCATCGGTGCTGTCCCGGCTTGAGGCCGAGCCTGAGTTTCGTGAGCAGGTGCAGGAATGGCTAGCGCTGATTGTGCCCGGCATGGAAAGCATTTCCACCGAAACTCAGCGCCTGGATAGCTCCACGGTGATTACCTTCAAGGAAGCCGGCACAAAAACCCGCTTTCCGGCCAAGCTGGTGTCGGATGGCACGCTGTATGTGTTGTGTATGTTGACTGCGGTGCTCAGTCGCGCCGAGCGCCGTGGCATCACCATCATCGAAGAACCCGAGCGGGGCATTCACCCCAAGGCCATTGGCGAATTGGTGCTGCTGATGCGGGAAAACGCCTCTGCCGAACATCCGATTTTTTTGACCACGCACAGCGAATCGATTGTTCGTCAGCTCAATACCGCTGAGCTGTATCTGGTCAGTAAAGTGGATGGCAAAACCGAGGTAAGCCCAGCCGAATTGGCCGGTGTGGATAAAACCCAGATTCCGCTGGACACCGCCTGGCTGACCAATTTATTGGACGGGGGCTTGCCATGGTAAAGGTCGGGTTTATCGTTGAGGGAGATAGCGAAAAATTGGTGGTGGAGTCACTGATGTTTCAACAATGGCTGCATGACCATGGCTGCACCTTGGTAACGCCGGTGATCAACGCCAAAGGGGGAGGCAATCTGCTTCCCCAGCATATTGAGCCGTATATTCAACACCTGAGCCATGCGGGCGTCGAGCGGATTGTTGTCCTCACCGACCTGGAAGACGAAGCGCACCCCGACTTGGTGCGGCAGCGGGTGGCACATCCGCGCATCCAATGTATATTTGTCGCAGTGAAAGCGCTAGAAGCCTGGTTTTTAGCCGACAGCCAGGCCATGAACGCCTGGCTGAAAATAGACAACTTTCACGAACCCCAACCGGAAACCACGCCAGACAAACCCTGGGAGCGACTCAAGCAAATCGCCAGCGAGCACGGCAAACGTGGCCCTGGCGTCAGCAAAGTGGCGTTTACCCAAAGATTGCTCAAACACTGGGGGTTTTCCATCGCCCGCGCCGCTCAGCATGCCGCCTGCCCCAGCGCCAAGGAACTGGCGGATTATTTTCGCTCTGGGGCGCTTATGCCTCCACCGCCTCCACCACCCTGACCGGCATCTGCCCTCCCGGCTGCAAGCCCGCCGCGATCTCCCGTTCTGCATGGGCGCACAGTTCAAAGCGAGTGCGTTGATGGCCGCTGAGCGCTTGGCCGTAGTGCAGCTCCACCACCTGACCCCGCGCCGAGGCCAGCATCCAGATCGACTGCAGCAGGCTGGTGTCGCCCACATAGCTGGCGGCCTGGCTGATGCTGTTGTCGGCGTTCATGAAGCGCAGGGTAACAGGCTGCACGGTAGCGTGCGCCTTGGCGGCGGCGTCAAACAGCGAAGCCTTGAACGGCAGCAGGCTGAGCCCGTCCGACGTGGTGCCCTCCGGAAACAGGCCGATACAATCGCCCTCACGCAGCGCCTTGGCCATGTTCAGATTGATGCGCGCCGCATCGCGCCGGTTGCCACGGTCGATATACAGCGTGCCGGCGCGGGTCACCAGCGTGCCCAATACGGGCCAGCGGCGGATTTCGCTTTTGGCCACAAAGCGGGTGATGGTCACACTGTTCAAGGCAAAAATATCCAGCCAGGACACATGATTGGCCACCAGCAGGGTATTGGCCGGATAGAGCGCCGCCGGGGGTGACCCCAGCACGCGCAGACGGATATTCAAAATCGTCATCAGCCGGCGCGACCAGTCGCGCTGCATCTGGTGGCGACGTGCCGGGGTGTAGCGGGGGAAAACCGTCAGCACCCGCACCAGCCCACCGAATACATGCAGGGTCAGACGGGTCAGCCGCCACAGGCGGACAGGCAGGGCAACAGTGGCAAAGCCAGGGGAAGTGGACGTGCGGGTCATGGTGTCGAAGGGTCAGGTTTGACAATGCGGGCAGAAAAAACTGGAACGCTGCCCCAGGCGAGTGTGTTGCACCAAGGTTGCACAGGCATGACAAGGCTGGCCGGTACGGCCATAAACGGCATACTGTTGCTGAAAATACCCCGGTTTGCCAATCGCATCGGTAAAATCGCGCAGCGTGCTGCCGCCGGCTTCGATGGCGCGCAGCAGGGTGGCGCGGATGGCAGCGGCCAGACGCTGGCACGCGTCGCGGCTCACCTGCCCGGCGGGACGGGTGGGGCGCACACCGGCGGCAAACAGCGCCTCGTTGGCGTAAATATTACCCACCCCCACCACCACATGGTTGTCCATCAGCACAGTCTTGATGGCAGCAGTCTTGCCCCGGCACGCGGCAAACAGCACCTCACTATCAAACCCATCAGACAAGGGCTCCGGCCCCAGCTTGACCAGCAGCGGATGCAGCTCCACCGGACCAGGGCAATACAGGATGGCACCAAAGCGGCGCGGGTCGCGATAGCGCAAACAATGCTCGCCCAGCAGCAAGTCCACATGGTCGTGGCGCTCGGGCGGCGTGTCGGCAGGCACATGGCGCAAACTGCCGGACATGCCCAGATGGATGATCAGCGTCGCCCCGCTGTCCAGCGCCATCAGCAGGTATTTGGCCCGCCGGCTGACCGCCGTCACCCGAACGCCAGTCAGCCGGCTGGCCAGTTCCGGGTCAACCGGCCAGCGCAGCCGCGCACAGCGCACCCGCACGCCAGTCAGCGTGTGTCCGGTCAGCAAAGGGCGCACGCCCCGGCAAGTGGTTTCAACTTCTGGCAATTCAGGCATGCTTTAGACGGCCATCGGTAAAGTGAGCGTGCTATTCTAACGCGAGACCTGCCCGATGTTGTGCCCGCCTGCTGGCCGCCATCGCATCGGCCTGGGCCTGCCTGGCAATTGCGCGTGGCCACCCGCCCGCCTCCTGCCCGGCCAAGCAGCATTCTTCGGCAAAGCCGTGGCTTTGCCGGTCATTATGGTCAGCCATTCGCGAAATCTGTTCATGAATATCCGCCTTACTGCGTCGAGCCTGATTCTGATGGCCGCCTTGTCGGCCTGCGCCACCCGCGTACCCAGCACGCAGGCACCCGCCGTTGTGCCCACGCCCACGCCACAGGCCGCCCCGGTCGCCGACGCCGCCTACCCCCGGCTGCCATTAAGCAACGAAATCCTGTTTGGCGTGCTGGCCAGTGAAATTGCCGCCCAGCGCGGCGGCGCATCCGCCGCCGCGCCCACCCTGCTGGGCCTGGCCCGCAGCACCCGCGACCCCCGGCTGGCACGGCGGGCGGCTGAATTTGCCCTGACCGCCAACCAGCTGGAGGTCGCCATCACCGCCCTGAAGCTGTGGCGTGAGCTCGACCCGAATACCGATCACGCCGAGTTTCAGCTGACCGCCACCCTGCTGCGCGCGGGCCGGCTGGCCGAGGCCACCCCTGGGATACAAGCACAACTGGCCGCCCGGCCAGCAGAAGCTGCCCAGGTGTTCCTGCACCTGACCACCCTGCTGCCGCGCCAGGCTGACAAAGCCGCCGCGTACCGGATGATGCAAACCCTGCTGCTGCCGTTTCCCAGCGTGCCCGAAGGCCACTTTGCCCTGATGGTCACCGCGCACGAAGCCGGCGACAGCGCCATGGTGCAATCCGAACTGGACACCCTGGCCACCCTGGCCCCCGCCTGGGATCTGCCCGTGGCCTGGTATGTGGACCGTGTGCGCCAGGTATCGCCAGAACAGGCGCTGGAACTGCTGCAACGTGAACTGGCCCGCCGCCCACAGGCCGGGCTGGAACTGCAACTGAGCCAGCCGCGCCTGCTGGTGATGCTCAAGCGCTACGACGCTGCCCGCGATGCCTTTCAGCGGCTGCGCGCCAAATACCCGAAACAGGCCGAAGCCGCTTACGCGGTGGGCGTGCTGTCGTATGAACTGAAAGACTACGACGAAGCTGAACGCGCCTTGCGCACCGCACTGGAGCAAGGCTACCGCGACGCTGACTTCATCCGCTTCACCCTCGGGCAAATGGCCGAAGAGCGCCAGCAAACCGCCGAGGCCATGCGCTGGTACGAGGCCGTCACCGCCGGAGCACAGCTGGTTCCCTCACAAAGCCGGCTGGCCGCGCTGGAAGCCGGCTCCGGCCAACTGGACGCCGGCCTGATCCGCCTGGCCCGGCTGGCCGACATGCAGGGTGCCGAGCGCAGCGCGCTGGTGCTGGCGCAAGCCCAGCTGGCGCGCAACGCCAACCGGCCAGAGCGCGCCATTCGCATTCTGGATGAAGCGCTGGCCCGCACCCCGGCGGTGGCCGAATGGCGCTACGAACGCGCGCTGCTGCTGGACGACCAACAACGGGTGGCCGATGCAGAAAAAGACCTGCGCGCCTACCTCAAGCTCAAACCCCATAGCGCGCAGGGACTGAATGCACTGGGCTATATTCTGGCCAACCGCACCACCCGCATCCGCGAAGCACGCGCGCTGGTCAGCCGGGCACTGAAACTGGACCCGGACAACCCGATGATTCTGGACAGCATGGGCTGGGTGGAATACCGCTCAGGCAAGCTGGAAGCCGCGCTGCGCTATCTGCAGCGCGCCCACCACCTGCTGCCCGACCCGGAAGTGGCCGCCCACCTGGGCGAAGTGCTGTGGAAAATTGGCCGCGAAGCCGAGGCCAGGGCGCTGTGGACACGCACGCTGGAAGCCAGCCCGGACAGTGACATTGTCCGCCAGACCCAACAGCGATTTGTCCGATGAGCGTTGCCCGCACCCTGTGGCACCCAGCCGGCCTGGTGCTGAGTCTGGCGCTGGGGGGCTGCGCCTGGCTAACCCCGCCCGCGCCCGCGCCGCTCAGTCAGACGCAAGCGCTGCCATCCCGTTGGGATGTGGCAGGCCGGCTGTCGGTTAAAGTGTCGGGCAAGGGCTCGTATGGCAACTTTGACTGGCGTCGTCAGGCCGGCGTTGATACCTTCGACATCACCACCCCGCTGGGACAAACCCTGGCCCGTCTGGTGCGCCACGCCGAGGGCGTCACGCTGACCGCACGCGGCGAAACCCACCAGGCACAGGACGCCGAGCAGCTCAGCCAGTCATTGCTGGGCTGGCCCCTGCCGCTGGACAATCTTCCCTACTGGCTGGCGGGCCTGCCCGCACCCGGCCTGCCCAGCCAGGCCACTGACAGCGGCTTCACCCAGCAAGGCTGGCGGATTGAACTGGCCGACTACCAGGACACCCGCTATGGCCGCCGCCCGGCCAAGGTATTGCTCAGCCGCCCCGATCTTGACCTTCGTTTTGTGATGCACCAATGGCAATAATCTCCCCGTTCCAGTCTTTTCCGGCCCCGGCCAAGCTCAACCTCACCCTGGCCATCACTGGCCGGCGCGCCGATGGCTACCATCTGCTGGAAAGCGTGTTCCGCTTTATTGACCTGATGGACACCGTCGAACTGGCGGTACGCGACGACGGCCAGATGGTGCTGGACACGCCGATTGCCGGCGTCCCCGCCGACACCGACCTGACCGTGCGCGCCGCCCGGGCGCTGCAAGCTGCCAGTGGCAGCACGCTGGGCGCGTCGATCCGCCTGCACAAGCGGATTCCGATGGGGGGTGGACTGGGGGGAGGCAGTTCGGATGCGGCAACCGTCCTGCTGGCACTCAACCGGCTATGGCAACTGAATCTGCCCCGGCAGGCCTTGCAGGATATTGGCGTGACACTGGGCGCTGACGTGCCGGTGTTCATTTTTGGCCGCCCGGCCTTTGCCACCGGCATTGGCGATGAACTGACCGAGTGCGACGTGCCCGATGCCTGGTATGTGGTATTGCATCCAGGGGTGTCGGTGCCCACGGCGAAAATTTTTTCGCACCAGGGCTTGACACGCAATTCGACCCCTAGCATAATGCGTGCTCTCCAAACGACGCAGCGCAAGAACGACATGCAAAGCGTGGTTTGCCAGATGTTTCCTGAAGTAGCTGATTGCCTGGCGAAAGCCAGTGAATATGGATCAGCCATGATGACAGGTTCCGGGGCGTGTGTGTTCCTGGAACATGACACGGAAGCTCAGGCAGGAGCAGTTTTCCAGTCGCTGTCGCACAGTTATACGGGTTTTGTGGCCCGTGGGTTGCAATATCACCCGCTGCACGACGGTCGTTGAAGGTTACTGGGGAGTCGCCAAGTGGTAAGGCATCGGATTTTGATTCCGACATTCGTAGGTTCGATCCCTACCTCCCCAGCCAAGATTGCAAATCATGTGTCAGAAACCAAAGCGTGTAAGTCAAGCTCACTTACACGCTTTTTGTTTGTCCTCAGGTAGCGGAAACATGGCCTCCTACGATAGCTTGATGGTTTTTACCGGGACTGCTAACCCGGAACTCGCCCAGAACGTGGTAAAGCACCTGGATATCTCCCTGGGTCGCGCCGACGTGAACCGGTTCAGCGATGGCGAAGTGGCCATTGAGCTGCTGGAAAACGTGCGTGGCCGGGATGTCTTCGTGCTGCAGTCCACCTGTCAGCCCACCAACGACAACCTGATGGAAGTGCTGACCATGGTAGACGCGCTCAAGCGCGCCTCTGCTGGCCGGATCACCGCCGCCATCCCGTATTTCGGCTATGCCCGTCAGGACCGTCGTCCGCGCTCCGCGCGGGTGCCGATCTCGGCCAAGCTGGTGGCCAATATGCTCACCTCGGCAGGCGTTGACCGTCTGCTCACCGTTGACCTGCACGCTGACCAGATCCAGGGTTTCTTTGATATCCCGGTGGACAACGTCTACGCCACGCCCGTGCTACTGCGTGAAATCGAAGCCCAGCGCTACGAAGACCTGATGGTCGTCAGCCCGGACATCGGCGGTGTGGTGCGCGCACGCGCCATGGCCAAGGCACTGACCTGCGAACTGGCCATCATCGACAAGCGTCGTCCCAAGGCCAATGTGGCCGAAGTGATGAATATCATCGGCGAAATCGAAGGTAAAACCTGCCTGATCGTCGATGACATGATCGACACCGCCAACACCCTGTGCAAGGCCGCGCAAGCGCTGAAAGACAAGGGCGCTGCCCGTGTGGTGGCCTACGCCACCCACCCGGTGCTGTCCGGCCAGGCCGCTGACCGCATTGGCTCGTCGGTGCTGGACGAAGTGGTGGTCACCGACACCATCCCGCTGCGCGCCGACGCCGCCGCCCAGAAAAAAATCCGCGTGGTGTCGATTGCCGGCCTGATCGCCGAAACCCTGCGCCGCATCAACAACGAAGAATCGGTCAGCTACCTGTTCGTCGAACGTTGACCCCTGCATAGTCAGGAAACGCTTTTTTCCCGTCAGGCGCATTGCCTGACGGATTTTCGGGGGCAACTGGTCGCGGTTGCGCCCATTTATATTGTCTGGAGCTGGAAAATGACTATTGAAGTGATTGCACAAAAGCGCGTTGTCGAGGGTACGGGTGCGAGCCGCCGCCTGCGTCGCGCTGGCAAGGTGCCGGGCGTGGTGTACGGTGGTAACCAGGATGCCGTGTCCATCGAACTGGACCACAACACCCTGTTTTACGCACTGAAGGACGAAGCCTTCCACGGTGCCGTGCTGACCCTGAACCTGGATGGTGCCACTGAAGCCGTCCTGCTGCGTGACACCCAGCTGCACCCGTGGAAGCCGCAAGTGCTGCACGTGGATTTCCAGCGCGTGAACGCCAATGAAAAAATCACCACCAAGGTGGCCCTGCACTTCAAGAACGCCGACATTTGCCCGGCAGTGAAGCTGGGTGGCAAGAAGATCACCCACATCATGAACGACGTGGTGGTCAAGGCCCTGCCGGCCAACCTGCCGGCCTTTGTGGAAGTGGACCTGTCCGCCCTGCAAAGCGGCCAGTCGGTTCACCTGTCCGACCTGCCGGTGGCAGAAGGCGTCGAGCTGGTCGAACTGGCTCGCGGTCACGACCTGGCCGTGGCACAAGCTTCCTGATTCTCCCCTTCGGGGCGGTCAGAGCAGAACGGCTCGTTGCCTGCGCAGCGGGCCGTTTTGTCATCCTGCGCGACTGATTTCTGCCTTTCTGGTTTCTGGATTCATCATGGCCTCTATCCGTCTGATTGTCGGCCTGGGCAACCCTGGCCCGGACTACGCCGCCACCCGGCACAACGCCGGCTTCTGGCTGGTCGATCTGCTCTCCCGCCAGCAGCACGCGCCCCTGCGCGCCGAAGGCAAGTTTTTCAGCCTGTATGGCCGCGCGGGCGAGTTGCACCTGCTGGAACCGCAAACCTTCATGAACGCCAGCGGCAAGGCCGTGGCCGCCGTGGCGCGGTTTTACAAAATCCAGCCTGACGAAATCCTGGTGGTACACGACGAGCTGGATTTGCCACCCGGTGCCGCCAAGTTCAAACTGGGCGGCGGCCATGGCGGACATAACGGCCTGCGCGACATCCTGTCGGCGCTGGGCACACCCGATTTCTGGCGCTTGCGCCTGGGCATTGGCCACCCTGGCCACAAGGCCGAAGTGGTCAACTTTGTGCTCAAGCCGCCGCGCAAGGAAGAACAGGACGCCATCGACCGCGCCATCGACCATGCGCTGGACGTGATGCCCGACGTGCTGGCGGGCCGCCTGCCCGAAGCGATGCAAACCCTGCACACCCGCGCCAAATAACGCCTGCCGCCCCGGCGGCGCCCCTGAATACACAAGGACACCCCATGAGCCTCAAATGCGGTATTGTCGGTTTGCCCAACGTTGGCAAATCCACCCTGTTCAACGCCCTGACCAAGGCCGGCATCGAAGCCGCCAACTATCCGTTTTGCACCATCGAGCCCAATGTCGGCATCGTTGAAGTGCCGGACGCCCGCCTGGACGCCCTGAGCAAAATCATCAACCCGCAACGCGTGCAACCGGCCATTGTCGAATTTGTTGATATCGCCGGCCTGGTGGCGGGTGCGTCCAAAGGCGAAGGCCTGGGCAACCAGTTTCTGGCCAACATTCGCGAAACCGACGCCATCGTCAACGTGGTGCGCTGCTTTGACGACGACAATATCGTCCATGTGGCCGGCAAGGTAGACCCCATCGCCGACATCGAAACCATCGGCACCGAACTGGCGCTGGCCGACCTGACCACCGTGGAAAAAGCCATCCAGCGCGATGGCAAAAAAGCCAAGAGCGGCGACAAGGACGCCATCAAGCTGGTGGCCCTGCTGGAAACCATCCGCGCCCACCTCGACCAGGGCCTACCAGCGCGCAGCATGGGCCTGGACGCTGAGCAGCAAACCCTGATCAAGCCGTTCTGCCTGCTGACCATCAAGCCGGCCATGTATGTGGCCAACGTGGCTGAAGACGGCTTCAGCAACAATGCCTTCCTCGACCGCCTGACCGAATTCGCCAGCAAGGAAGGCGCACCCGTGGTAGCCGTCTGCGCCGCCATCGAAAGCGAAATTGCCGACCTGGACGACGCCGACAAGCAGGAATTCCTCGATAGCCTGGGCCTGGAAGAACCTGGCCTGAACCGGCTGATCCGCGCCGGCTACGAGCTCTTGGGCCTGCAAACCTACTTCACCGCCGGGGTGAAGGAAGTGCGCGCCTGGACCATCCACAAAGGCGACACCGCCCCGCAAGCCGCCGGTGTGATCCACACCGACTTTGAACGCGGCTTCATCCGCGCACAAACCATCGCCTACGCCGACTTCATCGCCTGCGGCGGCGAAGCCAAGGCCAAAGAGGCCGGCAAAATGCGCTCGGAAGGCAAGGAGTACGTGGTGCAGGACGGCGATGTGATGAATTTCCTGTTTAATGTGTAATCAGTGACCTTAGCCATTGCCGCCATGTAGTAGCGTGCGGCAATGGCTAGCGATATCCTGCAAAGAATCGGATGGATCAACCTGGAGCAGCAGTGACGCCCCTCCGGCAAGGCCGTTGCCCAGCGTGATGCGGCGTCTCGCGAGTGTGGCGTAAGCTCAGGATGACCGCTTAATCATCCAAAGTAAGGAAACACACCACATGAACTACGATCCAAAACGCGCGCTGAAACTGCTGCAAATAGGCTCCGGACGTGTAGATGCCACCTTCCGCGATAACCAAGAAAATGCCATTCGCCATATTGTTGAAGGCAAAGGCCGTTTGCTGGTTGTTCAGAAAACAGGATGGGGCAAGAGCTTTGTCTACTTTATTGCTACCAAGTTGTTGCGAGAAGCCGGGGCAGGCCCCGCGCTATTAATCTCGCCGTTACTGGCGCTGATGCGCAACCAGATGACTGCGGCACAACGGATGGGCGTTCGCGCCGCCACGATCAATTCGGACAATATCAACGATTGGACAGCAGTCGAAACCAAGCTGGCTCATGGGGAAATTGACATTCTGTTGATCTCACCCGAACGGCTGGCCAACGAATACTTCCGCACTCAGGTATTGGCAGGCATCGCTGCACAAATTTCGATGCTGGTGATCGACGAAGCGCACTGTATTTCTGACTGGGGTCACGACTTCCGCCCTCACTACCGACTGCTGGAGCGTATAGTCAAAACCCTGCCGCCCAATCTTCGGCTGCTCGCCACGACAGCCACGGCAAACAAACGGGTGAGGGATGACCTCGTGGCGGTGCTTGGGCCAAAGCTCGAAGTATCGCGGGGAGATCTCAACCGCCCCTCACTGTCTTTGCAGACTATCTTTCTATCCAGTCAAGCCGAACGCCTTGCATGGCTGGCTGAACAACTCGCCACGCTGCAAGGCCATGGCATCATTTACACGCTGACCGTGAGGGATGCCAATCAGGTCGCTGGCTGGCTAAGAGCCCAGGGCTTCAATGTGGAGGCCTATACCGGAGAAGCCGGTGATCGCCGTGAGCAACTCGAACAGGCGTTGCTTAACAATCAGGTCAAAGCGCTGGTGGCCACGACTGCATTAGGTATGGGTTACGATAAACCGGACTTGGCGTTTGTCATTCACTATCAGATGCCTGGGTCGGTTGTTGCGTACTACCAGCAGGTTGGTCGAGCGGGACGAGCGCTGGATTCTGCCTATGGCGTGCTCTTGAGCGGCGATGAAGAAGAGGGAATTACGGATTGGTTTATCCGTAGTGCTTTCCCAACGCGCCAAGAGGTTGATGATGTCCTGGGGGCACTTAATAAAGCGCCAGAAGGACTCTCAACACTGGAGCTCATGACCTGCGTAAACATGAGCAAAGGGCGCATCGAAAAGACAATTACAGCACTATCCCTCGAATCTCCAGCGCCGATTGCCAAGCAAAAAACCAAATGGCAGCTCACTGCTGCCGAGCTTGGCGACGGTTTTTGGGCAAGAGCAGACCGGCTCACAAAATTAAGGCGTGCTGAACTCCAGCAAATGCAGGAGTACGTTGCTCGGCCTTTCGGGCAGCACATGGGCTTTCTGATTGATGCGCTTGATGGCGATCCCAGCACTGTGAGCCCACCTTCTTTACCTGCGCTGTCAGAAACAGTAGATGAATTGTTGATTCGGGAAGCTGCGGAATTTCTGTGTCGCACAAGCCTGCCTATCGAACCTCGCAAGAGATGGCCTGTGGGAGGGATGCCGCTGTACGGTATTCACACCGCGTCCACTATCCCGTATCAAGCACAACCTGGCAAAGCACTCTGTGTCTGGGGCGATGCCGGTTGGGGCGGCTTGGTTCGACAGGGTAAGTACCACGATGGCTGGTTTTCCGATGATCTTGTGGCCGCCTGCGTAAAGATGATCAACGAATGGAACCCGCAGCCAGCCCCCACCTGGGTGACTTGTGTTCCTTCGCTTCGCCATCCTGACTTGGTGCCGGATTTCGCTCAGCGCCTGGCTGCTGCTCTGGCGCGCCCTTTTCACATGGTCATCGCGAAAACTAACGCAAGACCTGAACAAAAAACAATGGCAAACAGCACGCAACAAGCACGCAATATCGATGGCTCGCTTACCCTTAATGGCCAGCCGATTCCAGCCGGCCCAGTCCTCTTGATTGATGACATGGTGGACTCTGGCTGGACACTGACAGTATCAGCATGGCTTCTCGGCAAGAGCGGCAGCGGCGTAGTTTGGCCGATGGCCCTTGCACAAACAGGACACGAAGAATGACGCCAACGCTTTCGCCCAATACGCAGGCTATTTTGTTGCTTACTGCGCCGCTGATTGCCGGGCGAAGCACACCCTCGCCCGATCTACTTTCTCCTGGAGAATACAAACGCCTAGCGCGCCATCTGCGTGAGATTCAGCAACAGCCCGCTGATCTGACTTCCCCCGATGCGGCTGACCTCCTGCATGCATGCCATCCCGTCATTGACGAGAACCGCTTGCAACGCTTGCTAGGACGCGGCTTTTTACTCAGCCAAGTAATTGAACACTGGCAAGCGCGCGCCATTTGGGTTGTCAGCCGTGCCGATGCCGAGTATCCCCGTCGTTTGAAGGGGCATTTGCGTGAAGATGCCCCGGCCGTGCTGTATGGCTGTGGAGACATGGCGCTATTGGAACGTGCCAGCCTGGCCGTTGTCGGATCGCGTCATGTGGACGACACCCTGATGGACTACACCATGTCTATCGGGCAACTGACGGCGCGAGCGGGTTATGCATTGGTGTCTGGCGGCGCCAAGGGTATTGATCAAGCCGCCATGCGTGGTGCGCTTGCCGCAGATGGCAAAGTGTGCGGAGTGCTGGCCGACAGCCTGGAAAAAACCGCCATGAATCGCGAGTACCGCAACCGGCTGCTGGATGGCCAATTGGTGCTGATTTCCCCCTACGACCCAAGCGCGGGGTTTAACGTAGGCAACGCCATGCAGCGCAACAAGCTGATTTACGCGCTGGCCGATGCCTCGCTGGTGGTCAGCGCTGATTTAAACAAAGGCGGCACTTGGGCGGGGGCGGTTGAACAACTGGATAAATTTCAGTTTGCCCCGGTATACGTTCGCTCTACTGGCGAAACTTCGCCTGGGCTAGCAGCCTTATTGAACAAGGGCGCACACCCCTGGCCAAACCCACAGGATATCGATGCATTTGACTCCGTGTTTAAACGGGCGGTGCCATCACCGACGAACCTAACCCTATTCGCCGATTCTGCATCATCAGACTGTACGCCTATCAAGTCAGAGAGCCCGGATACCGTCGTGACGCACGCAGCGCCCAGTGAACCTGCGTTGCCCATGATCAGCGCGGCGGAAAACTCAATCCGCCCCGCGCTTGAGGCCACGCCAATGCCTGTCAAGACCCCGGCAGAGATCGTACTTGCCGCCGTCCGGGAAGCGGTAATTCAGCAATTATTGAAAACCCCCATGAAAATCCCTGAGCTTGCCTCTACATTAAAAGTCTCTCAGGCGCAAACCAAGGCATGGCTACAGTGCCTGGTGGATGAAGGCACACTGGAAAAACAAAAAAAGCCCGTTGCATATATCGTCAAGCAATCCAAACTATTTGAATAGCTGGCCACAACAAGCCATCGCATACTTGACTGAACAATATTGACTGAACACCATCAGGACAAGCTCTCTCTATGCCCTTAACGCTGCCTCAACTGGAACGCCACCTCTTCAAAGCCGCTGATATCCTGCGCGGCAAAATGGATGTCTCTGCGTTTCCAGATTACACCCAGCGCAGAGCCTGGTTGACCGAGCATGGCGTTGATGAGGGGATATAAGACATGATGGCAAGGACTGAAAAAGTAGTCAGTGAGCTGAGTGATGAAGAAGTACTTAAGCATTTTGATGGTAAGCCTGCTTTTAAGGATTCTCGTGCATTTTGGTCTCCTCAGCACAAGGAAGCATTTTGCCAACTGGCCAGGGTCGTGCATGCCGCAGGGCTCGATTGGTGGCACATGGGCAACAAAGGCTATGTGCGATTTGGCCGCAAAAATCCCGGCAGCGGGCGTGCAAGCGGTGTGCTTGGGGGAGTTGTGCCGCGTCATCATGGCCCCAAAATATATTGGGAACGTGATGTAGGGGAGATGCCCAGGCTAAATCCGGAACCATTGACCGATGAGTGGGTGGCAAAGATTACAAATGTCTTGGCCGCAAAACATGAGACCCTGAATAACTGGTTGGGATTGGAAACTGAGCGCCGAGGCATGTGGCCTGACCAGCTACAGGACGATCCGACAGAGGCCGGAGAGGAGGTCGATGAAGAGATGCCCACAATGAATGCTACGATCGCACCTGCTCTCAATCGCATCTACTACGGCCCGCCAGGCACAGGCAAGACGTACACGCTGTCAGAACTGCTTAAACAGGACTACGAGCAGGTGATGACTGCGGTGTCTGATCAAGAATGGCGAGCGCAGTTAATCAGTGAGCGGATTGCCCATTTAACCTGGTGGGAAGCCGCAGCCGCAGCGCTGTACGATCTTGACGGCAGCGCAAAGGTTGCGCAACTCCAGGCGCATCCATTCATTCAGGCGGTGGCCCTGGCCAAGGGACGCAACAAAAATATTCCCCAAACACTGTGGGGCACGCTGCAGCATCACACCGTAGAAAACTCCACAACGGTCAATAGCAAATTGCGGCAGGCGCCTGCTGTGTTCGACAAAATGCAGGATTCCACCTGGCGCTTTGCCGGTGATTGGCAAGAGGTATGTACAAACTTAATTGAGACAGTAAAAGCATACAAAACCACACCTCCCTCAGCAGGGACAGTTCAGCGCTATAGTTTTGTCACTTTTCATCAGTCTTACGGGTATGAGGAATTCGTCGAAGGGTTGAGGCCAGTGCTAAGCGCAGAGGCAGAAGAGGGCGAGATACAGTATGAGATTCGCACCGGGGTATTCAAAGAGCTGTGTCGCAGAGCGCGCCTGACACCGAATCAGCGTTTCGCCATGGTGATCGACGAGATCAACCGGGGCAATATCAGCAAGATTTTCGGTGAGCTGATTACCTTGATTGAGCCAGATAAGCGTGAAGGCGCAGAAAACATGGTTTCAGTGATTTTGCCCTACTCTGGCGAATCCTTCTCCGTGCCCGCCAATGTCGATATTATCGGCACCATGAATACCGCAGATCGATCTTTGGCCCTGCTGGATACCGCGTTGCGCCGTCGCTTTGAGTTTGTGCCAGTCTGGCCGGATGTCCGGGATGAGGCGGGTGCGCCACTTTTTGGTCTGCGTGTGCGCGTGAGTGAAGAACAGGTCATTGATATTCCTCGCATGCTGTCAGTGATGAATCAGCGTATTGAGGCGCTTTACGACCGTGACCACTGCATTGGTCATGCTTATTTCACTGCACTGGCACAAGCGCTTGACGGAGAAGAGCGCTTCGCCATGCTCTCGCAGATTTTCAACCATCGGATTATTCCCTTGCTCGAAGAATATTTTTTCGAGGACTGGCAGAAAATCCGGCTGGTGCTGGCGGATAACCAGAAGCCCGAGCATGCGCAGTTTGTGACGGAAAGTCCGAATCATGAAGCGGATCTGGAGCGCTTATTCGGCAATAATCATGGCCTGGACGTTTATGCCACCACGCCACGGCACATGGTGCAGGATGCATCTTTCGAGGAGCCGGATGCTTATATCGGCATTTACCAGAAGCTGATTGCCTGATGAATGGCCTGACGATCTATGAGTTTGACGCCCTGACCAGTACCGGGGCGGATAACTTGGGCGCAGAGGGCGTGCATATTGTTCCTCCCCAGGTTTTTAGCTGGCTTGAGAGACAATGCTTGCGCGTGGCAGAGGTTGGCGAGGGCGCTTGGTTGCGCTGGGCGCAGCGTCGTGGCCGCCGTGTCATCCAGGTGACCAGTTTTGTGGGGGTGATTCGCGCTCCGAATGGATTTCAGATTGAAGTGCTGCCGAAAGTTGGCAAGACCATCAGTGGTGGCATCGTTGAGACGCGTCGATTACTGATAAAAATGCTGTGCTGTTTGCCGGCGTTTCGGCATGTACGAATCGATAGCGCCCAGCTCGCCGCCACGCGGATGCCACTGCTGGAAATTTTCATCAGCGAGTTTCTGCGTACTGTTGCACACATTGTCAAACGCGGGCTGCGCAGTGACTATCGCGCGTGCCAAAACAATGTGTTTGCCTTGCGCGGCAAGCTTATGGTGTCGGTACATTTGCGGCAGAACCTGTTCCGGGCAGACCGTTTTTTTACCGAACATGATGCATTTTCGATCGACCGGCCAGAAAACCGCTTGCTCCATGCCGCCTTACGCTGCGTGCTGCGTCAGACAGGGGCGCAAGCCAACCAGAAGCTGGTCCGAGAACTGGATTTTGCATTTGCAGATGTGCCGCCATCAACGCAAGTTCAGCGCGATTTTCAGCAAGTGCGGTTGGATCGCGGTATGGCTTACTACGCCGATGCCTTGGCATGGGCTCGACTCATCCTGGACGATGAGTCGCCTCTGACAGGTGCCGGGCACCACACCGCCCCATCATTGCTATTTCCCATGGAGGCGATTTTTGAGGCATATGTGGCCCAACACCTCCCCCGGCAGTTGGCGGTGCCACTGACCTTGAAAACGCAAGCGAGCAGCCGCCACCTGGTTCGCCATTGCGAACAGAATTGGTTTCGCTTGAAGCCGGATTTACTGATCCGAAATTCAGACCGCGATTTGCTGGTGCTCGACACCAAGTGGAAGCTGCTGGATATGCGGAAAGCAAACGGAACAGATAAATATGGCTTGTCACAAGGCGATTTTTACCAATTGCAGGCATATGGGTTGAATTATCTTGACGGTGCGGGTGATGTTGTTTTGATCTACCCTAAAACTGATGCCTTCGCCGTCCCTTTGCCTGTATTTGATTTTTCGAAGACCAGCGGAATGCGCCTTTGGGTGCTGCCTTTCTGCCTGGAAGGTAAGCAGGTGCTGCTGCCTGAATGTGGTGGGCTCGATCGGTATTTCGCGCCCAACTTAACCCGAGCTGGCACCGCTGAAAAAGCATCCACCTCTTCATAAAAATCACGTTCGCAAAAAATAATATTTAGAAAAATCTTGTATTTACCATCGCTTTCCCGGGGCTGGTCATTTTACAGCGTGTTTTGCCCCCCTGGCATCACCGCCCCTTCCTCACCCCCAGCGGCACCACCTCCTCCATCGACCACTGCACCCGTGGCCGGTTGGCTTCCACCTCGGTCAGCGGCGCGGTGGCGGTCATGCTGGCCAGGCTGCGGCGGGCCAGCGCCTGGTAGCAGGCGGTACCGTCGCGTTTCCATTGCCGCTCGGTGTCGGTCAGCGGGCGCACCACCTTGGCCGGCACGCCGGCCACCAGCACGCCAGGCGGAATCTCCATGCCGGCCTTGACGAAGGCCGAGGCGGCGACGATGGCGGATTCACCCACGCTGGCGTGGTCCATCACCACCGCATTCATCCCCACCAGCGCATTGCGCCCCACCCGGCAGCCGTGCAGCACTGCGCCATGGCCGATATGGCCTTCTTCTTCCACCACGGTGTCGGTGCCCGGAAAACCATGCATCACGCAGGTGTCCTGCACATTGGCACCGGCTTGCAGAATCAGCCGGCCAAAGTCGCCGCGCAGACAGGCGCATGGGCCCACGTAGCAGTCCGGGCCGATGATCACATCGCCAATCAGCACGGCAGAGGGATGGACATAGGCGCTGGGGTGAACCACCGGGATCAGCCCTTCCAGGGCATAGACAGACAGAGTGTGCATTTGCGGCGCTCCTGTGGGTGTGCTGTAATATTCCGTATTAAGAAATCAATTTCTTATATCAGAACTATAACGCAAGGAATTCTGTCATGCATGAAGATCTGGAAGGCAAACACGGCGTGCAGTCGCTGGAGGTGGGCATGAGCCTGCTCAAGGCGATGGTGGGCGGGCAGCGGGCGATGATGCTCAAGGACATCGCCGCCGCCGCCGACATGCCGGCGTCCAAGGCACACCGCTATCTGGTCAGCCTGATTCGCAGCGGGCTGGTGGAGCAGGACCCGCTGTCCTCGCGCTACACCCTGGGGCCGTTTGCGCTGAACCTGGGCCTGGTGGCACTGGACCGGCTGGACCGGGTGCGGCTGGGGCTGACCAGCATTACCGAGCTGCGCGACGCCATCAACGAAACCACGGCGCTGGCGGTGTGGGGCGGCCATGGGCCGGTGATTGTGCGCTGGGAGCGCCCACGCCGGCCCATTACCGTGAATGTGCTGACCGGCACCACGCTGGGCCTGCTGTCATCGGCGGCAGGCCGGGTATTTGCCGCCTGGCTGCCGGCCAGCCAGATTGATCCGCTGCTGCAGCAGGAGCTGGACAATGGCAAGGCCCCTGCCGGGGTCAGTACGCTGGCCGACGCCCACGCGCTGCTGGCCGAGGTGCGCGCCAGCGGCATGGCGGCGATTTCCGGCAGCAGCTATATGGTGCGCGGGGTAGAGGCGCTGGCCGCGCCAGTGTTCAATTTCAAGAATGAAATCTCGCTCACCCTGGTGGTGGTCGGCGTGGAAGGCAGTATGGATCTGTCGCCAGACAGCGCGCTGGTGGGCCAGCTGCGCCAGGCAGCCCAGGCCTTGTCGATGCGCATGGGTGCCACGCTGTTGTCCCTGCCGCAATAAGTCTTTCGCGGTTTTCGCCGCATCCCCGCCACGCCCGGCATGCCGGGCGTGGCGCGTCTGTTCTGCTCAAGCCAACAAACAAGATACAACAAAATACAAAATTTACCAATAATTTGTGTCATTTTGTCCACCGGCCATTCATGGCAAAAAGCTGTTTTCAAAGTCAATTCCTGTTGTATTCCAATATTGCTCTGCACAAAAAGCGATACATAAAATTTCGTTGACAGAATTTATTGTGTCATTTCTAATGTGCGTAACACATTACACAATACAGAATATCGGGCGGCCCACACTGACCCGACCCCGTGTTCATCATCCACCAGAGGAGGCCAGGATGACTCACTTTCACACCATGCCCACACCGGCAGGGAGGGCATGATGCTGGCGCAGCTGCTGCAATTCCTGTTTTCCGGCCTGACGGTGGGGGCCACCTACGCGCTGGCGGCGCTGGGGTTCACCCTGATTTACAACGCCAGCCATGTGATCAACTTTGCCCAGGGTGAATTCATCATGCTGGGCGGCATGCTGGCGGTGATGTTTGTCCAGCTGGGCCTGCCTTTGCCGCTGGCCTTGCTGCTGGCCATCGTGCTGCCGGCGCTGGTGGGCATTCTGGTGGAAAAGCTCGCCATCGAGCCGGTGAAGGGTGCCGAAACCGTGTCGCTGATCATCATCACCATTGGCGCATCGCTGGTGATTCGCGGCCTGGTGCAGGTGTGGCTGGGCAAGGGCGCGCACAGCCTGCCGGCGTTTTCTGGTGACACGCCAATTGTGCTGCTGGGGGCCACGCTGATGCCGCAAAGCCTGTGGGTGCTTGGGGTCACCGCCGTGGTGGTGGCGCTGCTGTGGTATTTCTTCAAGTTCACCCTGCTGGGCAAGGCCATGCTGGCCACCTCGTACAACAGCCTGGCTGCCGAGCTGGTGGGGATTCACACCGGCAAGGTGCTGTTCATCAGCTTTGCCCTGTCGGCAGCGCTGGGTGCGCTGGGCGGGGTGCTGGTCACTCCCATCACCCTAACTTCTTACGACGTGGGCATCATGCTCGGCCTGAAAGGCTTTGTCGCCGCCGTGGTGGGCGGGCTGGGCAATGGCCTGGGGGCAGTGCTGGGCGGCTTGCTGGTGGGGCTGCTGGAAGCCTTGGGCGCGGGCTATGTGTCATCGGCCTACAAGGACGCCATCCCGTTTGGCCTGATCCTGTTCATCCTGTTTTTCATGCCTCAGGGGCTGTTTGGTGCCCGAACCACGGAGCGGGTGTAACCATGCAAGCACGTACTCAAGCTTCCCGCTCCCATCTGGGCCTGATTCTGCTGATTGCCGGCCTGGCCGTCTTGCCCTGGCTGCTGCCCAACAGCTTTTACCTTGACCTGGTCATCCGCATGGCGATCAACGCCATTATCGTGCTCGGGCTTAACCTGCTGATTGGCTTTGCCGGGCAAATCAGCCTGGGTCATGCCGGTTTTCTGGGCATTGGCGCGTATGCCTCGGCGGTACTGCCCAGCCACTTTGGCTGGCATCCGTTGCTGGCCATGCTGGCTGGCATGCTGATCACCGGCGCGCTGGCCGGGCTGGTGGCGCGGCCGATTTTCCGGCTGAAGGGCCATTACCTGGCGATGGCCACCCTCGGGCTGGGCATCATCATCAATATTGCCGTGCGCAACGAAGCACAGTGGACTGGCGGCCCGGATGGCATGCCGGTGCCAGTGTTCGAGCTGTTTGGCTTTGCTCTGTCGGGTGACCGCAGCTGGTACTGGGTGGTGGCGGTGTTGCTGGTGGCCAGTGTATGGATGTCACAAAACCTGATGGACTCCCCTTTTGGCCGCGCCCTGCGCGCGCTGCATGGCTCGGAAGTGGCGTCGCGCGGGGTGGGGGTGGACGTGGTGCGCTACAAGGTGGCCATTTTTGTCCTGTCAGCGATGTTTGCCAGCCTGATGGGCAGCATCACCGCGCATTACGTCGGCTTTGTCACCCCCAATCTGGCTGATTTTTTCCATTCGATCGAGCTGGTCACCATGGTGGTGATTGGCGGCATGGCGTCGGTGTATGGCTCACTGATCGGTGCCATGCTGCTGACCGCGCTGCCCCAGCTGCTGGCCACGTTTGAAGGCTGGGAAACCGTGGCGTTTGGCAGCATCCTGATGTTGTGCATGATTTTCATGCCCAAAGGGCTGGTGCCCACGCTGGCCGCCAAATTTGGCAAGGGGGGATGAAATGGCTTTACTTGATGTCAGCCACCTGTCGATTCAATTTGGCGGGGTCAAGGCGGTGCAGGATGTCAGTTTCAGTATTGACGCCGGGATTGTCTACGCGGTGATTGGCCCAAACGGGGCCGGCAAGACCACGCTGTTCAATCTGATTACCGGGATCTACACCCCCACCCAGGGTGAAATTCGCCTGAATGGCGAGCCAATTCATGGCCTGGCCCCCGACACCCTGGCCCGGCGCGGCATGGCGCGCACCTTCCAGAACCTGCAGATCTGCATGAATATGCTCGCCATCGAAAACGTGATGGTCGGTGCCCACCTTCAGCTTGACCGCAATCTGTTCAAGGCCGCCGTGCGCTGGCCGGCGCTGGCCCGGCGCGACCATCAGCTGCGTGAACAGGCGGCGGAGTGGATGCGCTTTGTCGGTCTGGATGCCTATCTGGATGCCCGCGCCGACAGCATGCCCTACGGCGCGCTCAAGCGCCTGGAAATTGCCCGGGCGCTGGCCATGCAGCCCAAGCTGATTTTTCTGGATGAACCCGCCGCCGGGCTGAACCCGAAGGAAACCCAGGAGGTGGATGCGCTGGTGCGCAAGGTGGCCGACGCCGGGGTGACCGTGGTGCTGGTGGAGCACGACATGAAGATGGTGATGAATCTGTCCGACCGGATTCTGGTGCTCGACTACGGCAAAAAACTGGCCGAAGGCGATCGTGACGCCATCCGCCGCAACCCGGAGGTGATTGCCGCCTACCTGGGTGCCCACGCCTGACGCAGAGGACTGTTCATGCACGCATTGCACATTATTCAGGACGAACACCGCAATCTGTGGCGCATCGCCCTGACCCTGGAGCAGGTGATTGACGACCTGCACGGCTCGCCGCGCAGCGAGCTGGCGTTTTTTTACGCGGTGTTTGATTACTTCGACCAGTTTGTCGATCAGGCCCATCACGCCAAGGAAGACCGCCATCTGTTCTGTCGGTTGCGCCAGCGCACCGAGCTGGCCAACGCCGCGCTCGACCAGCTGGAAAGCGAGCACCGCCACGCCCCGGCGCGGCTGGCCAATCTGCGCCAGCTGCTGGCCGACTGCCTGCATGGCCAGACCAGCCTGGACACGCTGACCACCGCGCTGCGCCAGTACACCGACGACCTGAAGGCGCATATCCGTACCGAAGAACAGCAGGTGTTTCCGCTGGCCAGCCAGTGGCTGACCGAACAGGACTGGGACGAGATTAACCAGGCCTTTCGCAGTCACCAGGATCCGCTGTTTGGCGATGAAGCCCGCGCCGAGTTTCGCGAGCTGTTCCACCGGGTGGCCAGCCTGGCCCCGGTGTCGGTGGGTCTGGGCGCGCACAGCGGCGGCGAACTGGCCGCCCCGGCGCAGGACTGGCTGCTGCAGGTAGAACAGATGGAAAGCGCCTATGGCCGGATTCAGGCGCTGAAAGGCATTTCGCTGAGCGTCCGTCGCGGCGAGACGGTTGCGCTGGTGGGGGCCAATGGCGCGGGCAAAACCACCTTCTTGCGCACCTTGTCCGGTGTGCATCCGCTGCAAGGCGGCAAGATTGTGTTTGATGGCGAGGACATCTCGCGCCTGCGCGCCGACATGCGCATGCGTCGGGGCATCTGCCAAAGCCCGGAGGGGCGTCAGGTGTTTGGCCCGCTGAGCATCGAAGACAATCTGCGTCTGGGCGGCTACACCCAGCCCAAGCCGCAGGTGGCCAGCGACCTGGAGCGGATTTATAGCATGTTTCCCATCCTGAAGGAAAAACGCGCGTTGCCCGCCGGCACCTTGTCCGGTGGCCAGCAGCAGATGCTGGCGATTGGCCGCGCGCTGATGGGCCGGCCCAAGCTGCTGCTACTGGACGAACCGTCCATGGGCCTGGCCCCGCTGCTGGTGGAGGAGGTGTTCAACGTGGTGAAAAGCCTGAAAGCCCAGGGCATGACGCTGATTCTGGCCGAACAGAATGCATTTTCGGCACTGGCGCTGGCGGATCGTGGCTATGTGCTGGAAACCGGGCATATCACCCTGACCGGCAGCGGGCGTGAGCTGATTGAAAACGAACAGGTGCGCGCGGCGTATCTGGGGATGTAGGCGGTGCGTCGCCCGGTTGGGCCGACGCATCCGGCAGCGGTCAAGCCAGACTAGTCATCAGTCACGTTGAAACAAAGGGTTCATGTGAGCCAGTTTATGCCGGGTATATCGATTTAATTTCTTTTAAAACAAAACCTTACTTTGCCACAGCAAACTGTCTTCCGCACCCCACCGCGTCATTCCCGCGCAGGCAGGAATCCAGGGGCATCCACAGTGTGCAGCGGGTTTGCGCGCTCACGACCGTCCCGCCCCACGCCCACGGCGCACGCTGTGGCACGGTCGGGGTTCCCGCCTGCGCGGGGACGACACGTCGGGTGAGATTCATGCCGAAAGCGGTCGAGTCGCCGTCCCGTTGAAATACCTGCCTGCAGGCCAGCGCGCTGACCTTGGGTATCGGTGCCAATGATCGGTTCATATCAGGGTGACTGACGACTAGCGCCACCACAGCAGCGCCAGGCCACCGCCCAGCAGCAGCACCAGCACCGCCAGCAAGGCGTTCTGGCGTTTCTGTTCGCGCAGCAGGGTGATATAGCCCTGAATCAGCACGTCACGGGTGTCGCTGGACAAGGCTTCGTTCAGCTTGCGCGGAATGGCCGGCAGCAGGCTGGCCCATTGCGGTGCTTCGTCGCGCAGGTTGCGCAGCAGGCCGCGCCAGCCAATCTGCTCGTTCATCCACTTCACCAGAAACGGCTTGGCGGTTTGCCACAGGTCGAGGTCGGGGTCGAGCTGGCGGCCCAGGCCTTCGATGTTCAGCAGGGTTTTTTGCAGCAGCACCAGCTGCGGCTGGATTTCCACATTGAAGCGCCGGCTGGTTTCAAACAGTCGCAGCAGCACATAGCCAAACGAGATTTCCGACAAGGGCCGGTCGAAAATCGGCTCGCACACCGTGCGTACCGCAGCTTCCAGCGCTTCCACCCGGGTGTCTTTCGGCACCCAGCCAGATTCGATATGGGCAATTGCCACCCGCTTGTAGTCGCGGTTGAAAAACGCCAGAAAATTCACCGCCAGATAATGCTTGTCGTAGTCGGTCAGGCTACCGACGATGCCAAAGTCCAGCGCGATATAGCGCCCGTCCGCCGCCACCAGAATATTGCCCGGATGCATGTCGGCATGAAAAAACCCATGGCGGAACACTTGGGTGAAGAAAATTTCCACACCAAAGCGGCTAAGCTGTTTCAGATCCACCCCAGCCTCGCGCAGCCGGTCGATCTGCCCCACCGGAATGCCGTCCATCCACGCCAGCGTCAGCACGTCGCGGGTGGTGGTGTCCCAGAACACTTCCGGCACAATCAGCATGTCCGAGTCGGTAAAGTTGCGGCGCAGCTGCGAGGCATTGCCGGCTTCGTGCATCAGGTCGAGCTCATCGTGCAGATAGGTGTCGAACTCGGCCACCACTTCACGCGGGCGCAGGCGCTTGCCGTCCACCAGCAGGCGCTCGACCCAGCCGGCCAGGGTACGCAGCAGCGCCAGATCCTGCTCGATCACCGGCAGGATGCCGGGGCGCAGCACCTTGACCGCCACCTGGCGGCCATCGTGGCGACGTGCCTTGTGTACCTGCGCCACCGAAGCGCTGGCAATCGGCGTTTCATCAAACTCGGCAAACGCCTCATGCACCGAGCGGCCCAGGCTGGCTTCAATGACCGCGCGCGCCTGCGCACCGGGAAACGGTGCCACCCGGTCTTGCAACAGCGCCAGCTCGTCGGCGTATTCCGGCGGCAGCAGGTCGCGGCGGGTGGACAGCACCTGGCCAAACTTGACGAAAATCGGCCCCAGGCTTTCCAGCGCCAGCCGCACCCGACGCGGCAGCGGTTCGGACACATCGCGCGGCAAGGGCAGCAGGCGCAACAGCAGGTGAATCACCCGCAGGCGGGAATGGTTGACGAAAAACTCGTCCAGTCCATAACGGTGCAGGGTACGAAAAATGGTGCTGAAACGGGACAGTCGCATGGTGTGGGGCTCTCGCCGGCCAATGGCCGGCGGAAAAAGGCAGGGTCAGTCGGGGTGTGCCGGCGCAGGCAGGCGCGGGGCCAGTGCGGCTTCCAGCCGGGCCAGACGCTTGTCGGCCCGCGCCACATCGTCGCGCAAGTGATCTACCTGGCTGTGCCAGGCGTCCACCTGGGCATGCTTGCACAGCAACGGGGTTTCTTCTTTCAGGTGCTCGACGTAGGCGCTGGCCAGCCGCCAGGCCACTTCGCCCTTGATGCCCAGCGCGCCGCGCACCCAGCGTTCGGCCCGATAGGCCGCCACATCGCCCACCAGCCGCGACAGGTCTTCCACCGCGTCCCAGCGCAGGTCGGCCAGAATGCGCGCCAGCGCCAGGCCCAGTTCGTCATCACCGCTGAGCCGCACATCACCGGCCCCTGGCGTGCCGCCAGTGGCGCGCTTGATCAGCGCCGACGACGACAACTGCACGGTGGCCTCTGGTTCGCCGTCGGTTTGCCCGGCGTAACCATCGCCCAGAATCACCGCCGTGACCCGCAGCGGCGGCAGCTCGACACGAATGCGCCGGCCAGCATGCTCGGCCAGGCGCAGGCGGAGGGCTTCCTGCTGGGCCAGCAGGTGATTGAGTACGGCAAGTTGCGGGCGGTTCATGCGGATTTTCCTCGTGACAACACCATTGGCCCGGCATGGCTGCCATGCCGGCGGACACAGCAGACAATTTTTTCCGTGCAGCCTAGCGCGGTGCCCAATTAGGCCGTATTACGGCCCTGGCCAAGCCCGCCGCAGACAAGTACAGGCGAGTACGGCAGACACCATCAGGCCAGGCGCGTTGGGTGAACAGCGCTTAAAACTTCCAGCCCTTGTGCAACGCCACCACCCCCGCGCTGAGGTTATGGTAGTCCACCTTGCCAAAACCCACCTCCAGCATCAGCTGTTTCAGGGTTTCCTGGTCCGGGTGCATGCGGATGGATTCGGCCAGATAGCGGTAGCTGTCAGCGTCGTCGGCCACCAGCTTGCCCATCAGCGGCAAGGCCTTGAACGAGTACAGATCATACGCCGGCTTGAGCGGGCCCCACACCTGGGAAAACTCCAGCACCAGCAGTTTGCCGCCCGGCTTGAGCACGCGCAGCATTTCTGCCAGTGCCAGATCCTTGTGGGTCATGTTGCGCAGACCAAACGCCACCGACACCAGGTCAAAGTAATTGTCCGGAAACGGCAGCTTCTCGGCGTCGGCCAGCGCCACCGGCAGCAGCACGCCTTCGTCGGCCAGACGGTCGCGGCCCACGGTCAGCATCGAGCTATTGATGTCGGTCAGCCACACTTCACCACTGCGCCCCACCCGCTTGGCCCAGCCACGCGCCAGGTCGCCGGTGCCACCGGCGATGTCCAGCACTTTCTGGCCGGCGCGCACGCCGGCGGTGTCCAGGGTGAAACGCTTCCACAGCCGGTGCATGCCAGCAGACATGAAATCGTTCATCACGTCGTATTTATTGGCCACCGAGTGAAACACCTCGGCCACCTTGCCGGCTTTTTGTGCGGCGTCAACGGTTTTGAAACCAAAATGGGTGTGTTGTTCCATGCCTGTGTATCCGGTTGTGGCCAGAGAGCTGGCCGGAAATCATCAATAAGGGTGCGCGCGGCACCACGCCATCAACTGGCTACGGGGTCGCGGCTGGCACCGGCGGCGACCAGCCGGGCCAGATAGTCCGCCCAGCGCTGGTCGTGTTCCTGACCCAGCTGGTACAGATAATCCCAACTGTACAGCCCGGAATCGTGACCATCGGAAAACACCAGCTTGACCGCATAGTGCCCCACCGGTTCGATGCTGACGATGTTCACCGCGCGCTTGCCGGTTTGCAGCACTTCCTGCCCCGGCCCATGACCGCGCACCGACGCCGACGGCGAGCACACCCGCAGGTACTCGCATGGCAGGGAAAACTGCGCGCCATCGTCAAATTGCAGTTCCAGCACACGCGACTGCTGATGCAGGCGAATTTCACTCGGAATCGGGGTATTGGCGTTCAGGCCGCTCATGGTGTGTTCTCCTGCCGGACAGGCCGGGCGGAATGGGGTCAGGCGCTGGCTGCCTTTTCCAGCAGCATGGCGTCTCCGTAACTGAAAAAGCGGTATTGCCCGGCAATGGCATGCTGGTAGGCAGCGCGAATCGGCTGCAGGCCGGCAAACGCCGACACCAGCATCATCAGGGTGGATTTGGGCAGGTGAAAATTGGTCAGCAGCCGGTCCACCACGCGGAAACGATAACCGGGGGTGATGAAGATGTCGGTTTCCCCCTGGCCAGCCAGCAGGCTGCCGCTGCGCGCGGCGGATTCCAGCGCGCGCAGGCTGGTGGTGCCCACTGCCGTCACCTGCCGGCCCTGGGCATGGGCACGGGCAATGGCGGCCACGGTGTCGTCGGGCACATGGTAAATCTCGCTGTGCATGCGGTGCTCGGCGATATTGTCCACCCGCACCGGCTGAAAGGTGCCCGCCCCCACATGCAGGGTGACAAACGCCAGTTCCACGCCATGGCCGCGCAGCGCATCGAGCTGGGCGTCGGTAAAGTGCAGGCCAGCGGTGGGGGCCGCCACTGCGCCCTGATGGCGGGCATACACGGTCTGATAGCGTTCGTCGTCCGGCGCATCCGGGGTGCGGGTGATATACGGCGGCAGCGGCAGCTTGCCGGAGGCGTCGAGGATATCCAGCACCGGCGTGTCGCCGCTAAAGCGCAGGCGGAACAGTTCATTCTGCCGTTCGACCATCTCGGCTTCCCAGCGGCCTTCCAGCAGCAGACGGCTGCCCGGCTTGGGCGACTTGCTGGCGCGCACATGGGCCAGCACCTGCTGGCTGTCCAGCACCCGCTCCACCAGCACTTCCACCTGGCCACCGCTGAGTTTCTGACCAAACAGGCGGGCCTTAAGCACGCGAGTGTCGTTGAATACCAGCACATCGCCAGCACGCAGATAGTGAATCAGCTGGCTGAAGTGGTCATCGTGACAGTTCAGGCCATCCACATGCAGCAGGCGGCTGTTGCCGCGCACTTCGGGCGGAAACTGGGCGATCAACGCCTCGGGCAGTTCAAAATCAAAATCGGACAGTTGCATGAAAAAGACAGTCGGGCACAATGCCGGCCAGTATACCAGTTCGGCGCAAAGGCGCGGGGCCGGCAACCGGCAAACCCCATGCAAACAAATGTTTGAATCCCGGGAAAAGCTGGACTTTCTGCGGCCAATTGCGGCAAACTCGCGGCCATGATGACAAATTCTGTACAGAACGTCGCCCCGGCGCCTGGTGTTCTGGCGCTGCATGGCCCGAACCTGAATATGCTTGGCATGCGCGAGCCGCATCTCTACGGGGCCGATACGCTGGCCGATATCAATGCCCGTCTGGCGGCGCAAGCCCAGGCAGCAGGATTTGGCTTTGACAGCCTGCAAAGCAACGCCGAATACGTGCTGATCGAACGCATTCATGCGGCCTATACCGACGGCACGGCGTTTATTGTCATCAACCCGGCCGCATTCACCCACACCAGCGTTGCCCTGCGCGACGCCCTGGCAGCCGTCAAGATTCCGTTTATTGAAGTACACCTGTCCAATGTGCATGCGCGGGAAGCATTTCGCCACCATTCCTATTTCTCCGATCTCGCCGTTGGCGTGATCTGCGGTCTGGGTGCCAAAGGGTATGAATATGCTCTGGCACATGCACTGAATCATCTCCACGCCCGAGCCTGAGCCGCTGCCCCCAGGCAGCCGGCCCGACTCGTCGTCAAAGAAGGAACCCCATGGATCTTCGCAAGCTGAAAAAACTGATCGACCTGGTAGAAGAATCCGGCATTGCCGAGCTGGAAGTGACCGAAGGCGAAGAAAAAGTCCGCATCACCCGGGTACAAGCCGGGATGACGATGGGCTACCCCGGCCCGATGACCAATGTGGTCATGCCGGGTGCCGCGCCTGCCGCCGCGCCAGTGGCCGCCGCTGTCGAGCCGGCCAAGCCGAGCACGCAAAACGCGGTCAAGTCGCCGATGGTAGGCACCTTCTACCGTTCGGCCACGCCGGGCGGCAAGGCATTTGCCGAAGTGGGCCAGAAAGTGAATGTGGGCGACACCCTGTGCATCATTGAAGCCATGAAGCTGATGAATGAAATCGAATCCGACCGCGCTGGCGTGATCAAGGCCATTCTGGTTGAAAACGGCGAGCCGGTGGAGTTTGGCGAACCGCTGTTTGTCATCGAATAATTCCGTCGGGCATGCCGGCGGCCACGGCGCTGCCGTGCCATCGCCCATGCCTGCCGGAACCGGGCCCGACCGGAGACCATGCCGCCCATGATCTGTGCGGCATGCCCGGACGCCGTGGCGGTTGGGGTTTCTCGCCTGCCGCCCCACTGCTGGCACACCCCCTAGACTGTGCCGGACGCTGTTCAGGAATTCCCATGTTCGAAAAAATCCTTATCGCCAACCGTGGCGAAATCGCCCTGCGCATCCAGCGCGCCTGCCGTGAAATGGGCATCAAGACCGTGGTGGTGCATTCCGAGGCCGACCGCGAAGCCAAATACGTCAAGCTGGCCGACGAATCCGTCTGCATCGGGCCGGCCTCATCCTCGCTGAGCTACCTGAATGTGCCGGCGCTGATTTCTGCCGCCGAAGTGACCGACGCCCAGGCCATTCACCCTGGCTATGGCTTTTTGTCGGAAAACGCCGACTTTGCCGAGCGGGTCGAGCAATCCGGCTTTGTGTTCATCGGTCCGCGCCCGGACACCATTCGCCTGATGGGTGACAAGGTCAGCGCCAAAAACGCCATGATCGCCTCCGGCGTGCCCTGCGTGCCTGGCTCGGAAGGCGCGCTGCCAGATGACCCGGCGTATATCGCCAAAGCCGCCAAGAAAATCGGCTATCCGGTGATCATCAAGGCCGCCGGCGGCGGCGGCGGTCGCGGCATGCGCGTGGTGCACACCGAAGGCGCGCTGCTGAATGCCGTGCAGATGACCCGCACCGAAGCCGGCGCGGCGTTTGGCAACCCCACCGTGTACATGGAGAAATTCCTCGAACAGCCGCGCCATATCGAAATCCAGATTCTGGCCGACGAATACGGCAACGCCATTTATCTGGGCGAGCGCGACTGCTCGATGCAGCGCCGTCACCAGAAAATCATCGAAGAAGCCCCGGCACCCGGCATTACCGACAAACAGCGCAAGCAAATTGGCGAAGCCTGCGCCGCCGCCTGCCGCAAGATTGGCTACCGGGGTGCCGGCACCTTTGAATTCCTGTTTGAGAACAACGAATTCTACTTTATTGAAATGAACACCCGCGTGCAGGTGGAGCATCCGGTCACCGAGCTGATTACCGGCATCGACATCGTGCAGGAACAAATCCGCGTGGCCGCCGGCGAAAAACTGCGCTACACGCAAAAACAGGTACACATCAAGGGCCACGCCATGGAATGCCGGATCAACGCCGAAGATCCGTTCACCTTTGTGCCCAGCCCAGGCCGGATTGAAGGCTACCACCCGGCTGGCGGCCCCGGCATCCGCATCGACTCGCACATTTACCACGGCTATACCGTGCCGCCGTACTACGATTCGATGATTGCCAAGCTGATTTCCTATGGCGACACCCGCGAGCAGGCCATGGCGCGCATGCGCGTGGCGCTGTCGGAAATGGCGATTGGCGGCATCAAGACCAATATCCCGCTGCACCAGGAATTGCTGGTGGATGCGGCGTTCAAACGGGGCGGCACCTCAATCCATTATCTGGAAGAGCGCCTGGCCCAACTGAAAAAGTCCGAAGTATGAGCTGGCTGCAAGTCACCCTCGACACCGATTCCGCCGTGGCGGAAAAACTCGCCGATGCGCTGATGGAGCTGGGCGCGCTGTCCGCCGCAATTGAAGACGCCGCCGCCGGTACCGATGCCGAAGAACCGATTTTTGGCGAACCCGGCGAACCGGTGGACCGCATGTGGCGTACCAGCCGCATTCTGGCGCTGTTCAACCCGGAACAGGACATCGCCCTGCTGATTGCCGCCGCCGCCGGCGAGTGCGGACTGAGCACGCCCAGCTGGCAGGTGGAAGAAGTGGCCGAGCAGGACTGGGTACGCGCCACCCAGGCCCAGTTCGACCCGATCCGCATTTCTGACCGGCTGTGGATCACCCCCACCTGGCACGACGCGCCCAACCCGGACGCGATCAACCTGCAGCTTGATCCTGGCCTGGCGTTTGGCACCGGCAGCCATCCCACCACCCGGCTGTGCCTGCAATGGCTGGACCGCGAACTGAGCCCCGGTGCATCAGTGCTGGACTACGGCTGCGGCTCGGGCATTCTGGCCATTGCCGCGCTCAAGCTGGGCGCAGGCCGGGCGCTGGGCGTGGACATCGACCCACAGGCAGTACAGGCCAGCCGCGACAATGCCGTGCAAAACAGCGTGGAAGCCGATTTTTACCTGCCTGGCCAGCTGCCCGACGTGGAAACCGACGTAGTCGTGGCCAATATCCTGGCCAATCCGCTGCGCTTGCTGGGGGCCTTGCTCACCCGCCATGTGCGCGTGGGTGGGCACATTGTGCTGTCAGGCATCCTGGCCGAACAGGCTGAAGAAATCCAGGCCATCTACCAGCAATGGTTTGACATGGACGCACCAGTGTTTGACGACGGCTGGACCTGCCTGTCCGGACGCAAACGCTGATTTCCCCCGCCGGCCTTGCCCCCGCCATCCCTGGCGGGGCGGGCAGGCGGCTGTCATTGCCCACGCGGCATTCAGGCATTTCTGCTATGCTCTTGCCACTGCAAAACGCTTAAGAGTTGTCTCCCGCCATGTACATCACGCAATGCCCGCACTGCCAGACCCGCTTCAAGGTCCAGCCGGGTCAGCTTGACGTCTGCGACGGCCAGGTCCGCTGTGGTCGCTGTTCCACCGTGTTTGATGCCCGCGCATCGCTGGAGCCGGTGGATAACGCCCCGGCTGTCGCACCGTCCGCGCCAGCCCCGACGCCCGCCAGTTCCCAACCCAGCAGCCCCAGCCAGTTGGCGGCGGAAGACGCCTTGCCGGCAGAAGCCGGCCATCTGGTGCGAGCCCTGGCCAATGCCCCGCAAAACGGCCAGTGGAGCAGCCCGGCCCCGCAGGACGAAGCCACCGCCATTCCGCTGCCAGCGGATCGCGACCTCGACCGCATCAGCAAAAACATCGACCTGGAACTCCCTGATTTTGCCGCGCCAGCGCCCCGCAAGCCCGCAGGCCGCCAGGAGCCGGTGCTGCGCCCCGATCCGCTGCCGCGCCACGCCACGCCGCCCGCCAGCAGCAAACCGGCGGCACCAGCCCCGGCCCCCAGCCCGGCCCCCGCACCGGCCAAACAGCCAGAAGTCATCCCGGATGAACAGGACGACGACGCCTTCCTGAAAAAGCTGCAGGCGGCCCGTCAGCATCTGAATGCCGCCCCCGCCAGCGAAGCCAAGGCCGAACCGGCCCCCAGTGGAGGCCGGGTAGAACCCAGTTTCAAAACCGAAGTCTTGCCGGATGACGACGACGATGACGATGGTGCCATCTATCAGGGCCGGCCACAGGCGGCGGACCCCAAGGTGGAACCGGCACCGTTTATCGCCCACAGCGCCGAGGTGCTGAAAAACACCCCGGCAGACACGCCGGGCAAAAAGTTCAGCCTGCCCAGCTTCAGCTTGCCCAAGTTCAGTCTGCCAAAGATCAACTTCCCGGCATTCAACTTCCCGGCAGCAGCGCCCAAGGCCGGCGGTGGACGGCTGCTGTGGCTGTGGACCGCCGCCTCGGTAGTGGCCGCGCTGGCCTTTATCGTGCAGGTGGTGTACGTGTACCGCACGCCGATTGCCGCCGAACTGCCGGGCTCGCGCGGGGTGCTGGAATCGCTGTGCAAGGGCTTTGGCTGCTCGGTACCGTTGCCGCGCCGCAGTGAGCTGCTGCGCACCGAATACTCGGAACTGGCCGCCGTGCCCGACCAGCCCAATCTGATTCGGGTGTCCGCCACTGTGCGCAATCAGGCGGCTTATCCGCAAGCCTACCCGCATCTGGAGCTGACGCTGAAAGACGCCGAAGACCATGTGCTGTCGCGCAAGGTGTTCGACCCCAAGGCCTATCTGAACAAAAACGACTTTGCTCTGGGCCAGTTCAATGGCAACAGTGAAGTAAAGGTGAACATGCAGCTGGACATTGGCATGCTGCGTGCCAGCGGCTACAGCCTGATGTGGTTCTATCCATAACCCAGCCGCCAAGCCCGATTGACAGCAAAACAGCAAAACAGCCGCCAGACCCTGTTATGTCTGGCGGCTTTTTTGTCTGCCCGGCACGCTAACCAAGCCGGGCCAGCACTGCCTCGGCAAATGCCTGCGTGCCCACCCCGGCGGTGCCCAGCACATCCGGCGTGGCAATGCCGGCGGCCAGGGTGGCGCTAACGGCGTGTTCCAGCCGGGCGGCTTCGGTCGGGCGCTGCCAGGTGTAGCGCAATAGCAAGGCCACGCTGAGCAGTGCCGCCACCGGATTGGCAATGCCCTGGCCGGCAATATCCGGTGCCGAGCCATGCACGGGCTCGGCAATCGCCACGCCGTGCTCGCCCAGGTTCAGCGATGCCGCCAGCCCCAGCCCGCCGCCATGCGCCGCCGCCAGGTCAGACAGGATATCGCCATACAGATTGGGTGCCACCAAGGCCTGAAACTGCTGCGGCGCGCGCACTAGCTGATAGGCGGCAGTGTCCACCAGCAGCTCGTTGAGCACAATCTCCGGATATTCCGCCGCCACCTCACGACAGCAGTCGCGAAACAGCCCGTCGGTCAGCGGCATGATATTGGCCTTGTGCACCACCGTCAGCCGGGTCAGGCCCTGGGCGCGCATCACCTCGCAGGCGGCGCGAGCCACCCGGCGCGAAGCGCCTGCGGTAATCCGCTTGATGGCGGTGGCGGTGTCGCCGTCGCGCTGTTCCTCGCCGATGTACAGGTCTTCGGTGTTTTCCCGCACAATCAGCAGACGGACATCGTCGCGGGCGGTGGGAATCGGCAGCGGCGACACCGGGCGCAGATTGGCGTAGGCGTTCAGCGCCCGGCGCAGGGCCACAATTGGCGAACGGTAGCCCTCCACCTTGCGCGCGGGCGAGCTGACCGCGCCAAACAGCACCGCCCCGCACGCCTGCGCCTGCGCCAGGCTGGCTGCCGGCAGGGCCTGGCCGGTGCGGACAAAGCAATCCCAGCCCGCGTCGGCGGTATACACTTCCAGCTCCGGCAGCAACCGCTGCAAGGCAGCCACCGCCACCGGTGCCACTTCCTGACCAATCCCATCGCCGGGCATCACACATAATTTCATTGGCAGCATCATCCACAAGATTGCACGGCCAATCAGTGTACGCCTGCGGCCAGGCCGGGGAAACGCTTACGCCGCGCTCAGTTGCCCCAGCGCCTGGCTGGCATTCGGGCACAGATGCGCTTCAAACTGGCGGGTGGCCGCCGCCCAGCTGAAGCCCTCGGCGTACTGGCGCACCTTCTGGCGGTCCAGGCTCATGGCGTCCAGACACGCCTGACGCAAGTCCTCGCTGAGCACACCCGCGCCGCTGCTGGCCACCACGTCCAGCGGCCCGGCCACCGGAAACGCTGCCACCGGCGTGCCGCAGGCCATGGCTTCCAGCAGCACCAGACCAAAGGTATCGGTCAGGCTGGGAAACACAAACACATCAGCCGCCCGGTAAAACCGCGCCAGTTCGGCTTGCGGATACACCCCGGCAAACCACACATTCGGGTAGCGGCGCTTGAGCGACTCCATCAGCGGGCCGTCGCCCACCACCCATTTGCTGCCGGGCAAATCCAGCTGCAAAAACGCCTCGATGTTTTTTTCCACCGCCACCCGGCCAATGTAGACAAAGCGCGGCGGGATGGAATCATCCAGCCGGTCGCGCTCGCCGGGGCAGAACAGGTCGGTATCCACCCCCCGGCTCCACACCACCACATTATTGAAACCCCAGCCTTCCAGCGCCGTCTTGATTGATGGCGTGGGTGCCATCACTGCCGCGCTGGGGCCATGAAACCAGCGCATGAAGGCGTAACTGGCCGACAGCGGCAGGCGCACGCGGGCGTGGATGTATTCAGGAAAGCGGGTGTGGTACGCCGTGGTGAAGCGCAGGCCATGCTGCATGCACCAGCGCCGTGCCGCCAGACCCAGCGGGCCTTCGGTGGCAATGTGAATGGCGTCGGGGGCAAACGCTTTCAGCATCGCCGCCACCTTGGCATAAGGCCGCCACGACAGGCGGATGTCCGGGTAGGTGGGGCAGGGAAAGGTGCGAAAGTCCAGCGGGGTGATCATGGACACGTTGTGGCCCAGTTCGCCCAGCTCGCGGCAGGTTTCGGTCAGGGTGCGAACCACGCCGTTGACTTGCGGACGCCAGGCGTCGGTGACAATCATGATGCGCATGAAGAAGCTTCCTCGGGGTCGGGATCGGGCTGGGCCGGTTCCGGCTTGCCCAGAATGCGCGGCCAGTGGACGATGTCCAGCTGACCATCCAGGGTTTCGACCAGGGCGGTCAGGCTTTCCACCCAGTCACCATCGTTGCAGTACAGCACGCCGTCGATCTGGCGGATCTCGGCCTTGTGAATATGCCCGCACACCACGCCGTCAAACCCGCGCCGCCGCGCCTCGTCGGCCAGCACCCGCTCAAAGTCGCTGATGAAGTTCACCGCGTTTTTCACCTTGTGCTTGAGGTACTGCGACAGCGACCAGTACGGCAGGCCAAAATGCCCGCGCAGACGGTTGAACCAGCGGTTCAGGTGCAGGATGCCGGTGTACAGGCTGTCGCCCAGATAGGCCAGCCACTTGGCGTATTGGATCACCCCGTCAAATTCATCGCCGTGCAGCACCAGCAAGCGGCGGCCATCCACCAGGGTGTGCACTGCCTCCTGACGAATGGCAATCCCGCCAAAGTCCAGCCCGGCAAACTGCCGGCCTGCTTCATCGTGGTTGCCCGGGATGAACACCACCTGGGTGCCCTTGCGCACCTTGCGCAGGATTTTCTGCACCACATCGTTGTGCGCCTGCTTCCAGTACCAGGATTTTTTCAGCTGCCAGCCATCGACGATATCCCCAACCAGATAGAGGATGTCGCTGTCGGTGTGGCGCAAGAAATCCAGCAAATACTCGGCCTGGCAGCCTGCAGTGCCCAGGTGGATGTCAGACAGCCAGATGGCCCGGTAATGGCGGGCAATCGGCAGCGACAAGCTGAAAGAGGGGAGGTCGGTTTCAGGTTTCACGCTGCACATGCTGCCGGTGTGGCATTGCAGGGCGGGGTCAACCGGGTGACGGCGGCAAGAAGGTTTTTTGAAGGGAAGGTGAAGCGGCAGCGCGGCAAGCGCGGGCACAACAAGAATGCGCTAGAATAGAAAAAAACACACTGAATACAAGCGATTGTTTGCACAGCCACGACATGAGCATTGGACGCACATGAAAAAACCATCGCCCTACCACGCCATCGGCCTGCCTCGGCCCCCAACGGAACGACATGTCTCTCACGAACAGGCCGCCGTTGAGATTATCGAGGCAGGCAAGCGCCACGCCGCCACCCCGCAAACTGCACGCGCCTTCTTGCAACGGGTCGGCATTCTGGACGCTGACGGCCAACTCTCGCCCCACTACCGCTGATGTACACCCGTCCGCCGGCCTTCGTACTGGGGTTTCATGGTTGTGACCGCCGCGTCGGCGAAGCCGTGCTGGCAGGCCATTCCCTCCTGACACCCAGTGAAAATCCTTACGACTGGCTGGGCTCCGGCTGTTATTTCTGGGAAAACAATCTCGAACGGGCACTCAGCTACGCCACCCGCCTGCAAAAGCATCCACAATTTGCCAAAATCCCAATCCACGAGCCTTTTGTCATCGGTGCCATCATCGACTTGGGCGAATGCCTGAATCTCACGGATGAGCGTGCGCTCAAGGAAGTGGCCGCCACGCCAAAAAGGCTTATTTGAACGTGGTTCAGTCAATCTAAGTTCTGCTTAAGCCTGCCCCTGCATACTGTCTCCCATGCCGTGACTGACACGGTCTTGTCACTGACTTCAGGAGATTTCCATGCAACGCATCGCACTCGCCGCCGTACTGTCCATCGCCTCCCTGTCTGCCTTTGCCGGCCAATCCTGCACTGACGCACCGAAGAACACCTGGATGACCAAGGAACAAATCACCACCCAGGTCAAGGGCATGGGCTACACCATCAAAAAACTGGATGTGGAAGACAATTGCTACGAAGTGAAAGGCCTGGACAAGGATGGCAAGAAAGTCGAAGCCTACTTCAACCCGGTAGACGGCAAGCTGGTGAAAACCAAGTAATTCGCCTCACGCGCACGCTCAAGCCGTGTGTCCCTGGGGGGTCATGCACTTGAGTGATTCAGGCGGATGGTCAGCACACCCCGCAGCCCTGGCGGTGCGCTGGCCGGTCTGCCGGATAAAACTGCCTTGTCGCCCACATGGACACCACCATGCGGGCGTTTTTTTCTGGCTGGCGCGGCAGTGTCCGCCCAGTCACGCCAAAGGAGCTGCAGATGTCTGCTTCCCTGCCTGCCACCCCGTCCGGACAACCGGTTAAAGTTTGGGATGGTTTTATCCGTCTGTTTCACTGGAGTATGGTCGCCATCGTGGCGCTGAACCTGTTCATTCTGGAAGAAGGCGATGTCGCCCACCGCTGGCTGGGCTATGTGGCGGCTGGTGGCGTGCTGGCGCGGCTGGTGTGGGGCTTTGTTGGCAGCCGCTATGCCCGGTTCAGCGACTGGTTTCCCACTCCGGCCCGTCTGCGCGCCCACCTGAGCGCCCTGCGCCGGGGCGAGCCGGAAACGCATCTGGGCCACAACCCGCTGGCCGGGTTGATGATTCTGACCCTGCTCAGCCTGCTGCTGGCGCTGGCGCTCAGCGGCTGGCTGATGGGCACTGACGCCTATTTTGGGGTGGAATGGGTGGAAGAGCTGCACGAAGGGCTGGCCAATGGCCTGCAGGGCCTGGTGGTGCTGCATGTGCTGGCGGCGGTGCTGATGGGGCGCAAACTGCGTCAGCCGCTGATCCAGGCCATGGTCACCGGCTACAAGAAGGGCTAAGAACACGTTCAAAGTCTGCGAGACTCGGGTGATCCTGCGTTGAAATGCCCCCAAAAATCCTCATTGACCGCGTGTCAGCTGCGCTTTTTGGGGGCATTTCGCCTTGGCTGACCCGTCGTTCGCTAGACTTTGCACACGTTCTAAGGCAAAGCAAACGCCCAGTGCATTGCTGGCGTGCGCTACACCGCCAGCACCATGCCTGAGGTCAGCTGCTGCACATCACAGGGTGCCAGGGCGGCGATTTGCGCCAGCGTGCGTTCGGCATCGGTGGGTTTCAGGTGACTGATCCACACCTGCGCTGCGCCAGGCAGGCGGGCGAGATCTTCGGCCAGCCGGCTGGGAGAATAGTGGCAGGCTTCCCGCGCCAGCGCGGCTTCTTCATCCGGGAAGGCGCATTCAATCAGCAGATGGCGCAGGTCTGGGCAATTTTCCAGCTGCTGCCAGAAATCCGCGTCGTGCAAGGTGTCGCCGCTGAACACCAGGCTGCCAGTCGGGCCTTGCAGCCGGTAGCCCACCGCTGGCACGGTATGTCGCGCTGGCAGCACTTCCAGCACGCCATCGTCTACCTCAAAGCGCTCGCCCACCGCCAATGGGCACCAGCAAAGACGGGGAGATTGCGGGCTGGGCAGCTGGGTGAAGTCTGGCCAGATCTGCCAGTTGAAAATATGCTCGCGCAGACTGTGCAGGGTTTCGGGCAGCGCCCATACCTGCAGCGGGCGTGAGCGGGTGGCCCCCACCGAATCAATCAGCAAGGGCAGCAGGGCAATATGGTCCAGGTGTGCGTGGGTGAGGAACACCTGGTCAATCGCGGCCATTTCTGACAGCGACAAGCTGGCCAGGCCGGTGCCGGCGTCAATCAGCGCGTGCGCACCCAGCTTCAGGCAGGTGGTGTGCCGGGCGCCGCCAATGCCGCCATCGCAACCCAGGACGGTGAGTTTCATGCAGTAATCCCTCTAAACCTGTCGTCACACGCCGGTCTGGCGGTGTGGGGGCATGTGCCGTGGCGCAGGCGGAGCACGCCGGGGTGGGCCATCCCGTTTTTATCTGGCCCCGGCGCAAGCGCGCTGCGTCGGGGAGGATTGCCCGGCGGCATGACGCGGGCCAATGCCGCCGGGGCTATATTGTGCGGGCCGGGCCGGCGCAGGGCAAGGGCGGGATTGACCCCAGGCCAGCGCTGCGGTATCCCTTGGGCTTCCCGTGCCGGACGCCTGCCTGCCATGTCCCATTTTTCTGCCACGCCCATCCCGGATATCTACATCAACCGCATTTACAATGAAGCGGACCCGGATTGCGACGTCCACTGCGAAACCTTTGGCCGGCTGGCCGATGTGCTGGGGCGCAACACCCCGGCGCACCGGCATTCACGCTTTTACCAGCTGCACCTGCTCAGTCGGGGCAGCATCCGCCTGCAGCTGGACGATCAAGCCTACTACGGCCACGCCCCGCTGGTGTTTTTTACCCCGCCGGCCATCCCGCACGCGTTCTATTCCGACGAAGACACCGAAGGCCATGTGCTGACCGTGCGCCAGGACGTGGTGCGCAGCTGGTTTGCCGCCCTGCCCGGCCAGTGGCCGGACAGCCAGCTGCGCGACGCCAGCTTTGTGTTGCTGGGTGAGCTGGATCCGGCGCTGCACGGCGAAGTGCAGCGTCTGTTCACCCTGGCCGGGCTGCTGCATCAGGAATTCACCGGCAGCGACAAGGGCCGCTCGGTGGCGGTGCGCGCGCTGGGCCAGTGCGTGTTCATCAGCCTGAACCGCCTGCTGGCCGCGCATGCCTGCACACTGCCGCTCAAACGCGAGCGCGGCGAGGATTTACGGATTTTCCTGAGTTTTTGCGATCTGATCGAAGCACACTTCCGCGAACACCTGACCCTGACCGTGTATGCCCGTCAGTTGGCGGTGACCGAAGCGCGACTGAATGAGGTGTGCCGGCGCATGGTCAATCAGGCCAGCAAGGAAGTGGTCCACGACCGCCTGTTGCAGGAAGCGCGGCGCATGCTGCGCTTTTCCACCACCCCGGTGGGAGAGCTGGGTTACCAGCTGGGATTTACCGACCCGGCGTATTTTTCCCGGTTTTTTGCCCGCCGCGCCGGGATGACGCCAAGCCAGTTTCGCGAACGCTATCAGAAAGGCGGCTAAAGGCCGCGAGCAAAAGCTCGGGGTGCCGCTGAACCACAAGACACGCCACGCAGACAGGACAAGGCCGTGCAGCAAGGCAGCGCAACCCAGGAAACCCAGGATCAGGGGACGTTGTGAGTGGCGCGCCAAGGGCTGCCTCACAGAAATGCGCTCAGCGCTTGCGCAGCACCACGCTGCCCACCGAATACCCGGCACCAAACGAACACACCACGCCAATGGCCCCGCTGGGCAGGTCGGCCTGGTGCAAATGCAGGGCGATGATCGACCCGGCGGAACTGGTATTGGCGTAACGGTCCAGAATCACCGGCGCTTCGTCGGCGCTGGCGTCTCGCCCCAGCAAACGGCGGGTAATCAGCTGATTCATGCCCAGGTTGGCCTGATGCAGCCAGTAGCGCTGCACATCGTTGGGGCGCAGTTGCAGGCTGTGCAGATGGCCGGCGATATGCTCGGCCACCATTGGGCAAACCTCCTTGAACACCTTGCGCCCCTGCTGGACGAACAGCTTGTCAGTCTGGCCGATGCCGGATGGGTCGGCGCGGTTGAGAAAACCAAAGTTGTTGCGGATATTGTTGGAAAACACCGTGGCCAGCCGGGTGCCCAGCACCTCAAACCCGCGCCCAGGATGGGCGCTGTCGGTGCGCTCCAGCACCACGGCCGTGCAGGCGTCGCCAAAGATGAAATGGCTGTCCCGGTCACGGAAGTTCAAATGCCCGGAGGTGATTTCCGGGTTGACCATCAGCACCGCCCTGGCTGAACCATTGCGCAGCGCATCCACCGCCGTCTGGATGCCAAAGGTGGCCGACGAGCAAGCCACGTTCATGTCAAAGGCAAAGCCCTGAATGCCCAATGCCTGCTGCACTTCAATCGACACCGCCGGGTAGGCGCGCTGCATATTGGAGCAGGCCACCAGCACCATATCCACCTCGGCAGCGCTGCGCCCGGCGGCGGCCAGCGCATCGCGGGCGGCGGCCACGGCGATTTCGGCTTGCAGCGACAGGCTGTCGTTGCCACGCTCGGGCAGGTTCGGGCACAGGCGCGCGGGGTCGAGAATGCCGTCGCGGTCCATCACATGACGGCTGTGAATGCCCGAAGCCTTGACGATGAACTCCGCCGAAGAGGGCTCGCGGGCCGGGCGCAAACCAGCGGCAATGTCGGCGGCGTGGGCGCGGTTGTCGGCATCCACCCAGGCATTGAAGGCATCAACCAGTTCCTGGTTGCTGATACTGGCTGGCGGGGTGTAGAGGCCGGTGCCACTGATGACAATGTCGGAGGGCATGGTGCAGGAATCCTTGCGGGAGGGTGGCGGGCAATCGTTTGTTTGAATGATACCGCAAGGGGACAGGCACAGCCAGATGACTGTAACAAGGCAATGCCATGAATAAATATTGATCAGTTGCACGGCAAACCTCGCCCTTCAGGGCGAGGAAGGATAGCGCGGACAGCCTAGTAGCCAGTCACGTTGAAACACAAGGGTTCATGTCGCCACGAAGAACTACTCGCCGCACGACACCGCGTCATTCCCGCGCAGGCGGGAATCCAGGCGTGTCCACAGCGCACAGCGGGGTGAGTTCTCACGAGCGCTTACCTGCGCCATGCCCACCGCGCACACTGTGGTGCGGTCTGGGTTCCCGCCTGCGCGGGAACGACACGTCAGATGAAACTCATGCCGAAAGCGGTCTAGGCGCCAGTCAATCGGTTCAAATCATGGTGACTGGCTACTAGTAGCCAGTCACGACGAACCACTCGCCGCGCCCCACCGCGTCATTCCCGCGCAGGCGGGAATCCAGGCGTGTCCACAGCGCACAGCGGGGTGAGCGCTCATCAGCGCTACCTGCGCCATGCCCACCGCGCCCGCTGTGGCGCGGTCTGGGTTCCCGCCTTCGCGGGAACGACACCTGAGGTGAAACTCATGCCGAAAGCGCTCTAATCGCCTGTCAGTCGATTCAGATCATGGTGACTGGCTACTAGCCGTCCTTGCCTTGCCGTGTTACGTCTGTGGCTGCTCACTGTATTGTTGACTGCGCTGCGCGCAGGGTTGATTGAGGCGAGAGTGCGTCTGAACTGTGGTCGGCGGCGGGGGAAGCCCCGCGCGCCCTTCTTTCTTTGCTTCGCCAAAGAAAGAAGGCAAAGAAAGGCGACCCGACTTCCGCGCCCAGCCTACGGCTGGGTGCCCTGCGCTTCTCAACCCTCAGGGCCGGCCCGGGAACTCGCGTCGGCTACGCCGCCGCTCAAACAACCGTGCCGGACGTCCCCCTGAGGGTCTGCGATGCTCGGCGCTGCACACGGGAAAATAAGGCGGTTAAACGCCTCGGCAAGCACATATCGCTTGCCTTCACACCGCCCCGGCACCGCCTCATGACAGCAGACTTTCTGGCGCAAAACGCCACACGCCATTCTTGACCAATTTACTCGGATATTATACGCTACAGTCTGTCAGGAGCCGAACATCAGGCCAGGCTGCGCGCCGGTGCTCCGCTTCGCCAAGGTGCATTTTTCTTACCCTTATTTGCGGCCTGTTGCCGACCCAGGAGACTTTTGCCATGCGACTCACGACCAAAGGGCGCTTTGCTGTCACCGCCATGCTCGATCTGGCCATGCGTGACGTAAATGGTCCGGTGACGCTGGCCGGCATCAGCGAGCGCCAGGGGATTTCCCTGTCTTATCTCGAACAGCTGTTTGGCAAGCTGCGCCGCGCCGAACTGGTGGAAAGCGTACGTGGGCCGGGTGGCGGTTACTGTCTGGCGCGGCTGGTGGAAGACATCACCGTGGCCGACATCATCATTGCGGTAGACGAACCGCTGGATGCCACCCAGTGCGGCGGGCATGAAAACTGCCACGACAATCACCGCTGCATGACCCACGATCTGTGGACCGACCTGAACAAAACCATTTTTGCCTACCTTGCCAACGTCTCGCTGGCGAGCCTGGTGGTGAAACAGCGCGCCAAGGAAACCGCCGTGATGCAGGACCGCCGCCGTGTCGCCGCGCCTGCCCAGGATGGTGCCGCCCCCGCCTTGTAAGCCACCGTTGCGCTGGAGATTTCGCTCACATGACTGCATCCACTCAAAACTACCCGATTTATCTGGATTACTCGGCCACCACGCCGGTTGACCCACGCGTGGCCCAGGCGATGATTCCCTGGCTGACCGAACACTTTGGCAACCCCGCCAGCCGCAGCCATGCCTACGGCTGGGAAGCGGAAGAAGCGGTGGAAAACGCCCGCGCCGAAGTGGCCAAACTGGTGAACTGCGACCCGAAAGAAATCGTCTGGACCTCGGGTGCCACCGAATCCAACAATCTGGCAATCAAGGGCGCTGCCCAGTTCTACAAGACCAAGGGCAAGCACCTGATCACGGTCAAGACCGAACACAAGGCGGTGCTCGATCCCTGTCGCGAGCTGGAGCGCCAGGGCTTTGAAGTCACCTATCTGGTGCCACAGGACAATGGCCTACTGGATCTGGACGCTTTTCGTGCTGCCATCCGCCCGGACACCATCCTGGCCTCGGTGATGTTTGTGAACAACGAAATCGGCGTGATTCAAGACATCGCCGCGCTGGGCGAGATCTGTCGCGAACGCGGGGTAATCTTCCACGTCGATTCGGCCCAGGCCACCGGCAAGGTCGAGATTGATCTGGCCAGCCTGAAAGTGGACCTGATGAGCTTCTCGGCACACAAGACCTACGGCCCGAAAGGCATTGGCGCGCTGTACGTGCGCCGCAAGCCGCGCATTCGCCTGGAAGCGCAAATCCACGGCGGTGGTCATGAGCGCGGCATGCGCTCCGGCACACTGGCCACCCACCAGATTGTCGGCATGGGCGAAGCCTTCCGCCTGGCCCGTGAAGAAATGGCCAGCGAAAATGTCCGCATCGGCGCACTGCGCGACCGCCTGTGGGCCGGCCTGTCCGACATCGAAGAAGTATATCTGAACGGCGACCTCACCCATCGGGTGCCGCACAACCTGAATGTCAGCTTCAATTTTGTCGAAGGCGAAAGCCTGATCATGGCGATCAAGGAGCTGGCGGTGTCGTCCGGCTCGGCCTGCACCTCGGCCTCGCTGGAACCTTCTTACGTGCTGCGCGCGCTGGGCCGCAACGACGAACTGGCGCACAGCTCGATCCGCTTCAGCATTGGCCGCTTCACCACCGAAGCCGATATCGAGTTTGCCATCCACCTGCTCAAGGCCAAGATTGGCAAGCTGCGCGAACTGTCGCCGCTGTGGGACATGTTCAAGGAAGGCGTTGATCTGAACACCGTGCAATGGGCTGCCCACTAGGCAGCGCCCCCGACGCCCTGCCCTGTTGCCGCCATCTGGCACCATCGGTTGGCCACAGGGCAGGGGCGCGGCGCGGCATTTCGTCCGCGCAACTGACGCGCCGATACAGAAACAAGGAGAATTCTCATGGCATATAGCGAACAAGTCCTCGACCATTACGAAAACCCGCGCAATGTGGGCGTATTTGACAAGGGCGATGACTCGGTTGGCACCGGCATGGTGGGTGCCCCGGCCTGTGGCGACGTGATGAAGCTGCAGATCAAGGTGAACGAAGCCGGGGTGATCGAAGACGCCAAGTTCAAGACCTACGGCTGTGGCTCGGCAATTGCTTCGTCGTCTCTGGTCACCGAATGGGTGAAGGGCAAGACCCTGGACCAGGCGCTGGCCATCAAGAACACCGACATTGCCGAAGAACTGGCGCTGCCGCCAGTCAAGATTCACTGCTCGATTCTGGCCGAAGACGCCATCAAGGCAGCGGTGTCCGACTACAAGGCCAAACACGGCCACTAACCTTTTATTGGGGGCATCATGGGCATTACCCTGTCTGAACGCGCAGCCGAGCATGTGCAAGGCTTTTTGCAAAAACGCGGCAAAGGGGTCGGCCTGCGCCTGGGGGTGAAAACCTCCGGTTGTTCGGGCATGGCTTACAAGCTGGAATTTGTTGACGAAGTGGACGGCGAGGATCTCAGCTTTGAATCGCACGGCGTGACACTGTTCACCGACGCCAAGAGCCTGGCCTATATCGACGGCACCGAGCTGGATTTCGTCAAGGAAGGCCTGAACGAAGGCTTCAAGTTCAACAACCCCAACGTCAAGAACGAATGCGGCTGCGGCGAGAGCTTTAACGTGTAACGCCCCGGCGGCCCGGCCTGGCTTTCACCGCCGGGCCGCGCTGCTTTACGGGCACGCTCTGGCCTGCCCGCCCCCTTTGCGGAACCCCTTGCGCATGAACTTCAACCAGGATTTTTTTGCCCTGTTCAACCTGCCCCGGCGCTTTGCGCTGGACCGCAGCGCACTGGACACCGCCTACCGCCAGATTCAGGGCGAGGTTCACCCCGACCGCTTTGCCGCCCGCCCCGACGCCGAGCGCCGGCTGGCGCTGCAATGGGCTACCCAGGTGAACGAAGCCTACCAGACCCTGCGCCAGCCGCTGGCCCGCGCCCGCTACCTGCTCAGCCTGTCCGGGGTGGACACCGCCGAAGACAGCAACACCGCCATGCCCGCCGAATTTCTGATGCTGCAGATGGAATGGCGCGAAGCAATCATGGACGCACGTGCCGCGCAGGATGCCGGCGCGCTGGAAACCCTGGCCGCCGAAGTGCGCAGCGACGCGCAAACCCTGGAAGCCGAACTGGCCCAGGCGCTGGATCAGGCCGCCGACTTCGACAGCGCCGCCGGCCTGGTGAGAAAATTGCGCTTTCTGGACAAACTCGAAGCCGATATCGGCGACGCCCTGGAAGCCTTACTTTTTTAATGTGAACCGCTGCATGCCCGGCCCCGGCCAGGTGGGCGCGGCCTCAGACAGTGGATACGCTCATGGCCCTGCTGCAAATTGCCGAACCCGGCCTCTCCTCTGCCCCGCACCAGCATCGCCTGGCCGTCGGCATCGACCTGGGCACCACCAACTCGCTGGTGGCCACCGTGCGCAACGGTGCCGCCGTGGTGCTGCCCGACGAACACGGCCACACCCTGTTGCCCTCCGTCGTGCGCTACCACGACAGCGGCGACTGTGTGGTGGGCCACGCCGCCCGCGCCCGACAAAGCGAAGATCCGCACAACACCATTGTGTCGGTCAAACGCTTCATGGGCCGTGGCCTGGCCGACCTGGATAACCCAGCCGCCATGCCTTACCAGTTTGTCGATGCGCCAGGCATGGTGCAGCTGGTCACCCGCGCCGGGGTGAAAAGCCCGGTGGAAATCTCTGCCGACATCCTGCGTGCGCTCAAGGCCCGCGCCGAAGCCAGCCTGGGCGGCGAACTGGTGGGCGCGGTAATCACCGTGCCGGCCTACTTTGACGACGCCCAGCGCCAGGCCACCAAAGACGCCGCCCGGCTGGCCGGGCTGAACGTGCTGCGCCTGCTCAACGAACCCACCGCCGCCGCCATCGCCTATGGCCTGGACAACGCCAGCGAAGGCGTTTACGTGGTCTATGACCTGGGCGGCGGCACCTTTGACGTGTCCATCCTGCGCCTGTCGCGCGGGGTGTTTGAAGTGCTCGCCACCAGCGGCGACTCGGCGCTGGGCGGCGATGACTTCGACCACCGCATCTACTGTTGGGTACTGGAACAGGCCGGCCTGTCGCAGCTGCCCGCCGCCGACACCCGTCTGCTGCTCACCCACGCCCGCGCCGCCAAGGAACACCTGACCGACGCGCTGGACACCGTGATTCAGGCCACCTTGTCCGACGGCAATCTGGTGCAGCTCACCCTCACCCTGGACGCCTTCAACCAGATCACCCGCACCCTGGTGGACAAAACCCTGCTGCCGGTACGCAAGGCGCTGCGCGACGCCCGGCTGGGCGTGGACGACATCCAGGGCGTGGTGATGGTAGGCGGTGCCACGCGCATGCCGCATATCCGCAAAGCCGTGGGCGAGTTTTTCCGCCAGCCGCCGCTGACCAACCTCGACCCTGACCAGGTGGTGGCGCTGGGCGCGGCCATGCAGGCCAATGTGCTGGCCGGCAACAAGGGCGACGACGACTGGCTGCTGCTGGACGTGATCCCGCTGTCGCTGGGGCTGGAAACCATGGGCGGCTTGGTGGAAAAAATCATCCCGCGCAACAGCACCATCCCCACCGCGCGCGCGCAGGAATTCACCACCTTCAAGGACGGCCAGACCGCCATGGCGCTGCATGTACTGCAAGGCGAGCGCGAACTGGTCAGCGACTGTCGCAGCCTGGCGCGCTTTGAGCTGCGTGGCATTCCGCCCATGGTGGCCGGCGCGGCGCGCATCCGCGTCACCTTTCAGGTAGACGCCGACGGCCTGCTGGCAGTCAGCGCCCGCGAACAAAGCAGCGGCGTGGAAGCGCGCATTGAGGTGAAACCCTCGTATGGCCTGACCGACGATGAAGTCAGCCGCATGCTCACTGAATCGATTGCCCATGTGCAGCACGACATTACCGCGCGCAAGCTGGCCGAAGCCCGGGTTGACGCCGAAGGCCTGCTGGCCGCCATCGACGTGGCGCTGGCCAGCGACGGCGACCTGCTTGACGCCAGCGAACGCCAGACCGTCGATCAGGCCATCGTCGCCACCCGCGCCGCGCTGGGCGCAGACAAGACCGTCGTCATCAACCAGGCCATGGCCGCGCTGAACACCGCCACCGCCGAACTGGCCGCCCGGCGCATGGACCGCAATATCCGCCGGGCGCTGACCGGCCAGAAAATCAGCGAGCTATAAGCCCCATATCCTCCCAGCGGCGGACGTGCCCCCCGCCGCTGGCTTAGCCCAAGGACTACCCATGCCAAAAATCATTGTATTGCCCCACGCCGACCTGTGCCCGGATGGTGCCCTGTTTGACGCCGACCCCAGCCTGAGCATCTGCGAAAACCTGCTGCGCCACCATGTGGATATCGAGCACGCCTGTGAAATGTCCTGTGCCTGCACCACCTGCCATGTGGTCATCCGCGAAGGCTTTGAATCGCTGGAGCCATCCGACGAACTGGAAGACGACCTGCTGGACAAGGCCTGGGGCCTGGAAGCCAGCTCGCGCCTGTCGTGCCAGGCCATGGTGGCCGACGCCGACCTGGTGGTGGAAATCCCCAGATACACCATCAACCACGCCAAGGAGAGCCATTGAGATGAAATGGACCGATAGCCTGGACATCGCCATCGCCCTGAGCGAAACCCACCCGGACGTAGACCCGAAAACCGTGCGCTTTACCGACCTGATGGCATGGGTCATGGCGCTGCCGGAATTCAACGACGACCCGAAACATTGCGGCGAGCGGATTCTTGAAGCGATTCAGCAGGCGTGGATTGACGAGGTGGAGTAAGCGCCCCGGACCACACCGCCCCCAACCCACAACGCCCCGGCCAGCTTCCTGCCGGGGCGTTGTGCTGTCGGATCAGCACAGTCAAACAGCAGCATCATGTGGCAGAGAGGCCAGGCCAACCCTTTTTTTGGCCAAACCATAGAGGCATCGTAAAATCAATGACTTATGGAACCAAGAAAAAATAGGGTACACTGGGACCTACGCCAACAAAGCGCTGATTTAGCACGGACTCGGCGGAGAAATGCTCTAGTGAACTGCCGAGTAGGCAGCTTAGAAACGGGGTATTCATGCGCTGCAAACTGTCGCGCAGGTGAACTGCCGAGTAGGCAGCTTAGAAAAATGCGACCGTAGCCCTGCGCGGCCTGTTGCTGTGAACTGCCGAGTAGGCAGCTTAGAAACGGCGGTCTGGGCCGGGCAGCGGCAGCAGGCGGTGAACTGCCGAGTAGGCAGCTTAGAAACGCCCAGCAGGTCGTGTTCAAGGCGGGAGGCAGGTGAACTGCCGAGTAGGCAGCTTAGAAATGCTGAATCATGCACAAACCTACCCAGCGTCAAGTGAACTGCCGAGTAGGCAGCTTAGAAACGGCAAACGACGCCGGCCCAGGCGCTGGCCAGGTGAACTGCCGAGTAGGCAGCTTAGAAAAACCTGACTCTCGTAGTCCGCCAGTTTGATTTGTGAACTGCCGAGTAGGCAGCTTAGAAAAGCAGAGCAGCGGCAGGAGCTGACGGCAGCACGTGAACTGCCGAGTAGGCAGCTTAGAAATTGATGGAGTCCTGTTCTATGAACTTGATCCGGTGAACTGCCGAGTAGGCAGCTTAGAAAACGCCGCGCACATCGTCAAAGCGCGCAGAGAAGTGAACTGCCGAGTAGGCAGCTTAGAAATCAGAGCCAGCCTGCTGCATGCCCTGACCAGCGTGAACTGCCGAGTAGGCAGCTTAGAAAAGTACAAGCGGGGATTTTGCGAAAGCGGCGCTGTGAACTGCCGAGTAGGCAGCTTAGAAACAACCACCTGGCCGCCACGCCCACCCGCCAAAAAAAACCGCCCAGGGCCGGGGAGCCGTGGGCGGGTCAAGACACGAGCCGGCGTTGCACCGGCAGCGGAAACACACTGCTCAGCCCTGGCGGCGCAGGCCGCCGGGGCAAAAGGGGTTACTGCGGAATCATCCCGGTCAGGTAGTAGGCCTGGATATAGGTGATGATGCCCACCATGGTGGCAAACATCAGGCTGTGCTTGACGGTGAAGCGGAACAGGTCGGACTCCTTGCCCACCAGGCCCACGGCGGCGCAGGCCACGGCGATGGACTGCGGCGAGATCATCTTGCCGGTGACGCCGCCGGTGGTGTTGGCCGCCACCAGCAGGGTATCGGACACGCCAATCTGGTGCGCGGTGGTGGCTTGCAACGAGCAGAACAGCGCATTGGACGAGGTGTCGGAACCGGTCAGGAACACGCCCAGCCAGCCCAGGAACGGCGAGAAGAACGGGAACAGCGCACCCGTACCGGCCAGCACCAGCGCCAGAGTGGACGACAGGCCGGAGTAGTTGGCCACAAAGGCAAACGCCAGCACCATGCCGATCGAGTAGATCGGGCGCTTCAGCTCCAGCACAACTTCAGCAAAGGTACGGGCAGCTTCAGCCGGCTTCATGCGCAGCAGGGCAATGGAAATCAGCGCCGAGATCAGGATGGCGGTGCCAGTGGCCGACAGGATGTCCAGCTTGTAGATGGCTTCGTACGGTTTGGCGCTGGCCACAATCGGCGCGGCTTTGATCACCAGGTTATGCAGATGCGGCACTTCCCACTTGAACACCAGGCCAGCCAGCGGGCCGCCCTTGTCGAACAGCATCTTGAACGGCTTCAGGCTCCACACCGTCACCATGGCGGTCAGAATGATGAACGGGCTCCAGGCCTTGAACACCTGGCCACCGGTAAAGCCCAGCGCGCTGCCGGATTTGCCGCTACGTGCCACGCACACGCCCTTGGTGCTGCCGTCGTTGGCAAAGCGGAAGTTTTCTTTCGGGTGCCACACCTTCAGGAACAGGGTCAGGCAGATCAGGCTGACCAGCGCCGAGGTGATGTCCGGCAGTTCCGGGCCCACATAGCTGGCGGTAAAGAACTGGGTCACGGCAAACGACAGGCCAGCCACCAGAATCGCCGGCCAGGTCTGACGGATGCCACGGAAACCGTCCATCATGAACACCAGCCAGAACGGCACGATCACCGACAGCAGCGGCAGCTGATGGCCAGCCATCTTGCCAATCAGGAACGGGTCGATCCCGGTCACCTTGCCGGCCACCAGAATGGGAATGCCCATCGCGCCAAACGCCACCGGGGCGGTGTTGGCAATCAGGCACAGGCCAGCGGCGTACAGCGGGTTAAAGCCCAGACCGACCAGCAGCGCGGCGGTGATGGCCACCGGAGCACCAAAGCCAGCTGCGCCTTCCAGGAAAGCGCCGAAGGAAAACCCCACCAGCAACATTTGCAGGCGTTGGTCTTCGGTGATCGACAATACCGAGGCGCGGATAATGTCAAACTGGCCGGTTTTCACCGTGACCTTGTACAGGAACACTGAGCAGACAATGATCCAGGCAATTGGCCACAGCCCATACAAAAAGCCATAACCGGCAGCGGCAAACGCCATGTCCACCGGCATTTGGTACACCAGCACGGCAATCGCCAGGGCGATGGCCACGGTGATGGTGCCGGCCACATGGCCTTTCATGCGCAGCACGGCCAGCGCGATAAAGAAAAAGATGATAGGCAGCGAGGCCACCAGTGCCGACAGGCCCAGGCTGCCCAGCGGCGCATAAACTTGCGTCCAGGTTTCCATGAAACAATACTCCTCCGCGCAGCCCTGAAAAGGGTTGCGACACGATCAATTAGGGGTGTCCGGCCAGGTAGGCCGGGGGAGCGCACCAAAGCGTCCTCGTGTGCTGCCGGGGTGACCGGTCAGCACGCGGGCCTGGGCAATAGCGTCAGGGTGCTGACGCCGGGCCATCAGGCACCTGGCGAGGGGCGCTAGCGCAGCAAGGCGGTGGGCAGGGGCATGATGTTCTCCTCAGCGGGTTATTCGGGCCGGTTTCGCCACGCGCTTGGCCAAGCACGTGTGCTCGGGCCTGCCCCGAAGGGCGGCCCTGGTCAATGACCGGTCTATCAGGGGGGCAACACAGCCTGGTTTGACGCGGTACAGGCGTCGAGCAAGGCTTCGATACTCTGGTAATCCACGCCGGTATGCGTGGTCAGACCAATCTGGCAGGTGCGGCTCATCGACACGCCGTGCGTGCAGCCCGCCGGCAATTGCAGGCGCTGCAAGCTGTTGGCGTTCAGTTCCGGAGTGGTAAAGCCCTTGTCGCCGGCAAAGCCGCAGCAGGCAATGTCTGGCACGCTCAGCTGTTTGGTGCAGCGGCGCGCCAGCGCGGTGAGCTTGCCGCCCACGCCCAGCTTGCTGGCGCTGCACGGCACATGCAGGGCCAGCTGGTCGAGCTGACGGATGAAATTCAGCCGTGGGGCGATGAATTCACTCAAAAAGCTGGCGGCGTCGTATAGCTTGAGCCGGGCGTCCACCCGGCCTTCGCGCTGAGCGGTGATCAGCCGCTCGGCGCAGGGGCCGTTATCGATGTACACCGGGATGCGGCCATTGTCGCTGGCGGCCAGCAGCACCAGTGCGGTCTGGCTGCTGGCCAGCTCGGCGGCATCCGTGGCGTTTTTTGAGTCAAACGGCTGGCCGCAGCACAGCGCGTCCAGATTGTCCGGGTAGCGGGCGGCAAAGCCGGCCTTGGCAAACAGGCTCAAGGTGTGTTCCGCCACGCTGGCCACGCCGTCGCGGCTTTCGGCCAGGGTGCGGTTGACGCAGCTGACGAAGTACACCACCGGCTCGCCCTGTGCCAGCGGCGTGGGCAGGCGACGCGCCGGGCCAGGCGCGCCCAGCGGCACGATGGGAATGGATTTGAATGTGTGGTGCAGGCCACGGTTGAGCGACTGCACCGCCGGCTTGCCCAGCAGCTTTTGTGCGCTGGCGCGCACGCCCAGGCCCAGCCGCGCGCCGGCGGTAAGCAGGCGCATATGGCCGGCGGCCCAGCGCGCCGCGTCCGGGCGCGGACTGGCACCCTTGAGCTGCTTCATCAGCGTGCCGGTATTGATGCCCACCGGGCAGCGGGTGGCGCACATGCCGGTGGCGGCGCAGGTGTCGATGCCCAGATAGCGATACTGGCGCTGATGATTGGCCAGCTCGGCAGGGGCGTCGCCGCTGCGTTGCAGGTGGTTGATGCGCCGCCACAGCACGATGCGCTGGCGCGGGGTCAGGCTCAGGCCGTTGGACGGGCAGGCTGGCTCGCAAAAGCCGCACTCGATGCAACGGTCCACCAGCGGATCCGCCGCCGGCATGGCCTTGAGGTTTTCCAGGTGCAGTTGGTCGTTGTCGGTGATGATCACGTCCGGGTTGAGCACGCCGTGTGGATCGAACAGCTTTTTGATGTCGCGCATGATGGCGTAGGCGTCGCTGCCCCATTCCAGCTCGACAAACGGGGCCACATTGCGGCCCGTACCGTGCTCGGCCTTGAGCGAGCCGCCAAACTCCACCGCCACCAGCTCGCTGACGGCTTCCATGAAATCGTTGTAGCGTTTCACCTCGGCGCTGGTGTCAAAGCTCGGGGTGAACACAAAGTGCAGATTGCCTTCCAGCGCGTGGCCAAAAATCAGCGCCTCGCGGTACTGGTATTGGTCAAACAGCGCAGTCAGCCGGCGCACGCCTTCGGCCAGTGCCTCCACCGGGAAGGCCACGTCCTCGATCACCACCGTGGTGCCCACCGGGCGCACCGCGCCCACCGCCGGGAACAGGCCCTTGCGCACCGCCCAGTAGGTTTCACACACCTGGCTGTCGGTGGAGAAACCACTATTGGCCGCCGGGGCAAAACCGGCCACGCAGGCGTCGATCACCGCCATTTGTTCGGCCAGCGCTTCGGCGCTGGGCGCGCGGGTTTCAATCAGTAGCGCCGCCGCAGACGGGCCGATGTCGCCATACAGAAAATCCGGCAGACCGGCTTTGTTTTGCACGGCGCGAATGCCCCGGCTGTCGATCAGCTCCACTGCTTCCACCGGCGCGTCGGCCTTCAGCGCGGTCACCGCACGGCAGCAGGGGTCGAGCTGGTCAAACAGCACCAGGCAAGAGGCCTTGTGCGGGTAGTCGGGCACGGTGTCGAAGGTGATGCTGCTGATAAAGCCCAACGTGCCTTCCGAGCCGATCATCACATGGCTGAGCATGTCCACCGGGTCGGTGAAGTCCAGCAGGGCGTTGATGCCGTAGCCGGTGGTGTTTTTCAGCCGGTATTTGTGGCGGATTTTTTCCGCCAGCGCCGGGTTGCCGTGAATACGCGCCGCCAGCGCCGACAGGCCGTCCAGCAGGGGGGCGTGGCTGGCGCGAAACGCCGTGACGCTGGCAGCGTCGGCGGTGTCCAGCACCGTGCCGTCGGCCAGCATCACCCGCAGCGCCGACAGCGTGTGGTAGCTGTTTTGCGCAGTGCCGCAGCACATGCCCGAGGAATTATTGGCCGCCATACCGCCGATTCTGGCGGTGGCAATCGAGGCTGGATCCGGGCCAATCTTGCGGCCCAGCGGGGCCAGGGTGTTATTGGCGTGCTGGCCAATCACCCCCGGTTGCAGGCGGATGCGCGCGCCGTCGTCCAGCACGTCCTGGCCGGTCCAGCCAGTGCCCAGGGTGACCAGCACCGAATCGGTCACCGCCTGACCCGACAAGCTGGTGCCGGCGGCGCGGAAGGTCACCGCCACGCGGTGCTGGTGGGCCAGCGCCAGCAGGGCGGCAATTTCGCTTTCGCTATTCACTTGGGCGACAATCTTGGGCACCAGCCGGTAAAAGCTGGCGTCGGTGCCATAGGCCAGGGTGCGGGTGGGGTCGGTGATCAGCCGCGCCGGGTCGATATGCGCCGCCAGCGCAGCATGAAACGCCTGATAGTGGGCAGGTAAATTCATTTCACAGCGCTCCTGGCTCAGCGACGCGACTGGCGCTCGCGCACCAGCTCATGCAGGGATTTTGGTGCCGGGGTCAGCGGCGTGCGGTGTTCGGTCCAGCCCAGTTGTCGGCGTGGGGTCAGCCCACGCAGGCGGGTGGCCAGCCAGCTGAAGGCGCGATACAGCGTCGGGCGGCTGTACAGCGTGCGCCACAGCGCCCATACCCGCGCCTGTTGTGGCGTATACGCCGCGCCCTGACCGGCCAGCGGATGCGGCACTTTTTCTTCAGGGTCACGCGCAGCTTCTTCGCGCAGGCGCATCAGCATTTCCGGGATGGGAATACGCACCGGGCACACCTCACCGCAGGCCCCGCACAAACTGGAAGCCGTGGGCAAATCCTGGGTATCGCTCAGGCCAAGCATGTGCGGCGAGATGATCTTGCCAATCGGGCCGGGGTAGACCGTGCCGTAGGCGTGGCCGCCGATGCGGCTGTACACCGGGCAGTGGTTCATGCACGCGCCGCAGCGGATGCATTGCAGGGTTTTGCGCAGCTGTTCGTCGGCGTAGGCTTGCGAGCGGCCATTGTCCAGCAGCACCAGATGCACCTCGCGCGGGCCATCCAGCTCACCCGGCTGGCGCGGGCGCGAGATCATATTGAAATAGGTGGTGATGGCCTGGCCGGTGGCCGAGCGCGGCAGGATGGAATACAGCGGCACCACGTCGCTGAGTTTTTCCACCACTTTTTCAATGCCGGTGATGGCGATATGCATATCCGGCACGGTAGTGCACATGCGGCCATTGCCTTCGTTTTCCACCAGACACAGCGTGCCGGTTTCCGCCACGGCAAAGTTCACCCCGGAAATCCCCACGTCGGCCTTCAGATACATGCCGCGCAGCGCATTGCGGCCCAGCTGGATCAGCGCGTCCACATCCTCGGTGTACGGCGCGGCAGGAATATTGTCGTGAAACAGCTTGGCGATCTGCGCCTTGGTCTTGTGAATCGCCGGCATGATGATATGGCTGGGCTTTTCGCCAGCCAGCTGGACGATGTACTCGCCCATATCGCTTTCCACCGCCAGCACGCCGTGCGCTTCCAGATAGTGGTTGAGCTCGGTTTCCTCGCTGACCATCGACTTGCCCTTGACTGCCAGCGTGCCCTGGCGGGCGGCAATCAGGCCATGGATGATGGCGTTGGCTTCTTCTGGGGTTTCTGCCCAGTGCACCTGCACGCCATTGGCGGTCAGCCGGGTTTCCAGGGTTTCCAGCAGTTGCGGCAGCTTGGCCAGGCAGCGCTGGCGCACGGTTTCGCCCAGGGTGCGCAGCGCTTCCAGCTCGTTGTGGTCAGGAAACTGCGCGGCGCGCTTGGCCATCAGGAAGTCCATTGCCCCGCGAAAGCTCTGGCGCAGATGCGGATTGTTCACTGCATCATGACTATTGGCCTTGAAGCCGCGCGCCGGGTGTACGGTAATCGGATGGGTGCTCATTGCGCGGCCTCCAGTTCGGCAAGGTCGATGTCGTCAGGCGTCACCACCAGCACAATCAGCTCGCGCGGGCCGTGCGCGCCGTAGGCCAGTGTTTGCTGGATGTCGGCGGTTTTGGACGGCCCGGAAATCAGCAGGCTGTTGGTCGGCAAGCCGTTGGCCCAGCCTTCCTGGCTGATGGCCTGGTAAAAGTTTTCGTACAGGCAGCTGGCGTCAAACAGGGCGATATGCACCGGCGGCACCAGGCTCATGGCGCGTGGCTCGTGCGCATCCGGCCACACAATCAGCGTGCCGGTTTCGGCAATGCCGGCGCGGGTGGTGGTGAAGGCGGCGTCCACCTCGTTGAACAGCTCGGCTTTCCAGTCGTCGATGGGCCGGTCGTAGGCTTTCAGTTGCGGCGGCGTGGCCAGGCCCTGCAAGGCCTGGGCGGCGCGTGCGCCATGCACGGTGTTCGGTGCCAGCAGCACATGCTGCCAGCCAGCCTGGGCGGCGCGCTGGGCCAGCGCCTGCGGCCAGCTGTCGGCGCGGGTGTAGATCACCTCGGTATGCACTGCGCGCATCATCAGGCTAAAGTGCTGCAGGCGTGCCAGCAGCGGGGTGTGCAGGGTGTGCCGGGCGTAATAGCCCGCCACGTCTGGCTCTACCGGGGTTTGAACGGGCGCAGCGCGCAGCTTGCCCAGAATGCGGTCGCGCGCGCTCATGCCTTGCCTCCGGTGCGTTCCAGCAGAAAAGTGGCCAGATGCTTGCCGCGAAACGCCTTGCCATCGTGGGCCAGCTTGCCGTTGATATTCATCAGACAGCCGCCATCGGCGGTGACAAATTCCACCGCACCGCTGTTTTGCAGCGCGGTGCTCTTGTCGCTGACCATCGCCCCGGAAATATCCGGGTGGCGCAGCGAGAACACCCCGCCAAAACCACAGCATTCGGATTCGTGGTCGTGTACCACCCGCTCGACCTGGGCCAGCTGATCCACCAGCGCCCAGCCGTGCACATGGGTGTTCATCTCGCGCCGGGCCGAGCATGACGTATGCACTGCCACCTTGGCGGGCGCGCCCTGGTCGCGCAGTTCAATCTGCAGCACATTCAGCAGAAAATCGGCAAATTCCACCACCCGGCTGGCCACTTCACTGGCCTGCGCGGCATCGGCTTCGCCAGCAAACAGGGTAGGCCAATGGTGTTTCATCATGCCGCCACAGGAGCCAGATGGCACCACAATCGGCCACGGCTGATCAAACAGCCCCAGCTGCGCCCGCGCCACCGTGCGCGCTTCACCCGACTGGCCGCTGGTGAACGCCGGCTGGCCACAGCAGCTTTGCCCCTGCGGAAAATGCACCCGCACGCCTTCGCGCTCCAGCAGGGCGATGGCGTCCAGCCCGGCTTCAGGCAGGAACAGGTCAAGCAGGCAGGTGCCAAAAAAATACACGTCGCGGGGACGTGATGCGGCAGCGGTGGACGGGGGCATGGCTGTCTCTCCGTGGTTAATTGGTATGACCAATATTTTTTGTGTTCAGTGAATGTAAAATCAATGACTTCTGCTGTCAATCGCCACTAACTTAAGCACTTTTCTAACTAAGCGGATCGGGGTATCATTGGTAAGACCAATGTTTTCCATTGCGCGCACCTCGTGCGCGAGCTTGAGCATTTTTGGTGAAATTCACTGCGCATTCGAACAAAAACGAAAAAAACACTGTTCGATTTGGCAATCCCCCCCCATGTTGCGCAACATCGAAAATTTGCCCGACCCCAACCCGTTTTAGAGGAAGAGGCTGCCATGGCCGCACATAAAATGCCCGTTCAGCGCGTTAACGTGCCCAAACTTTCCGACGCCATCATGCACCAGCTGGAGAGCATGATCCTGGAAGGCTCGCTCAAACCCGGCGACCGTCTGCCACCGGAACGTCAGCTGGCCGAACAACTGGGCGTGTCGCGCCCCTCGCTGCGCGAAGCCATTCAGCGTCTGGCCGCGCGCGGCATGCTGCTCAGCCGCCAGGGCGGCGGCACCTATGTCACTGACCAGCTGGAAGCGGCATTTTCCGACCCCTGGCAGCAACTGCTGATGGAACACCCCAACCTGCACCGCGACGTGCTGGAATTTCGCCGCACGCTGGAAGGTGCCGTGGCCGAATGCGCCGCGCGGCGCGCCACCGAGCCCGACCGCGAACGGCTGGCCATGCTGATGGATGAACTGGAAGCCGCCTACGCCGGCAACGACTTGCTGGCGCTGTCGCGCATGGACGTGACCTTTCACCAGGCCATTGCCGACGCCGCGCACAATGTGCTGTTCGCCCATTTGTCGTCCAGCCTGCTGGCCATGCTGAAAACCCATGTGCGTGACAATATTGCCAACCTGTTTGACGTTGCCCCGGTGTCTGGCCAGCTGCTGGCCCAGCACCGCGCCATCTGGCAGGCCATCCACGAACGCAACCCGCAGGCCGCCCGCGCTGCCGCCGAGGCTCATATTGATTTTGTAGACCAAACGCTGAATGTGATCCGGGTGGAACACGAACGGGAAGAACGCGCCATGCGCCGGGCGCAGGCGGTGGAGAAGGGGTAAGACCTATTTCATCCGGCTGATTCAGCGCATTACGGCAAGCGAGCTTCTCGGCGACGGAACACCCTTCACCCCCCGAAGCTCGCTTGCCCATCGCGCCTGAGCACGCCTGGCGGTGTGGTGTGGCGGTAAGCACTGCTGAACGACTTTTCGAAGATTTTGCGTGATTTGGCGCTGGTGTCAAAATATGCGCCATTTTGGCAAACTGGCCTCACCAGCAAGCAAAATAGCGCCAATCAATCTGGCTGAGTGTCAGCACGACGTACAGTCATTTTTCCAAACAGTACGCTATCGGCCAGTACACCGAATACCAGGCCCCAGCAAGCCGCACCGATCCCAAAAAATGAAATGCCTGAGGCTGTCACTAAAAAGGTGATTAATGCAGGCTCGCGCTGGCTTTCATTGGCCAATGCCACGCCCAAGCCATTGGCCAGGGCGCTAAACAGCGCCAGTCCAGCAATGGACGCAATCAAGACCCCTGGCAGGGAAGCAAACACGCTTGCCATGGTGGCACCAAAAGACCCCACCAACAGATAGAGTAACGCACATGACACGCCTGCCACATAGCGGCGCGCCAAAAGCGGATGGGATTCTGCGCCCGTGCAAATCGCGGCAGTGATGGCCGCAAGGTTGATGCCATGCGCACCAAATGGTGCCAGCAACACGGAAGCCAGCCCGGTGACGGTCACCAGAGGATTGACAGGCACGTCATATCCAGCGGTACGCAATACCGCAATTCCAGGGGCGTTTTGTGATGCCATGGTCACAAAACAGAGCGGAATGCCCAGGCCAATAATGGCAGAGAGCGAGAAGCTGGGTGTGGTCCACTGCGGCTCAGCCAATGTGGCAGAAACGCCCTGAAAATCCAGTAGGTTCAGAAAAAAAGCACACAATACGCCGGTGATCAATGCCGCCATGATGGCGTAGCGTGCGCCTGTTCGTCGCGCCACCAGGTAAACCAGCAAAATAGGGAGCACCAAAGCAGGTCCTTGCGCCAATGAAGAAAATACCCCCACACCAAAACGAAACAGCACCCCGGCCAGCATGGCCGCCACCACGGCGACAGGCAACCGAGCCATCAGCCGTGAAAATAACCCGGTGACACCTAACAGGGTAATCAGCAGTGCAGAAAACACATATGCGCCAATTGCATCAGAATACCGATACTGTGCCAGGCTGGTGACCAGCAAAGCAGCACCAGGGGTAGACCATGCGGTAATAACAGGGGTTCGATAACGTAAGCTGAGCCATAAGCCACTGACGCCACTCCCGATGGAAATGGCCCACAGCCAAGAAGATAATTGCTCAGGCGTCAACTGCCCACTTTTTGCTGCTTGAAATACAATCACTAAAGGGCCGGCATAAGATACCATCACCGCAACCAGCCCTGTCACAACAGCAGAAACAGAACAATCTTGCAAAAAAACTTTCAGCGCGCGCATGGATAGAGTCATAGATACACCAAGACAATTCGACAATCGCCAACCAGAATGGATAAAATAAAAATGCGCCGTATCCCAGCGCATCTACTAAGGAACGCGCTGATTTATTCAGAAAAATCGTGTTTACCAAAAGCAAAACCCAGCAAAATCAACACCCTGGATTCCCGCCTTCGCGGGAATGACGATTTTTTCAGCGTATCCCTAAGAAAAAACACGTACACACCAAGCCTGCTGCCAGGCCACGGCGAGAGGGCATAGTATTCAATTCACCATAAAAAGATAAATACACAGACAGGACCGATTTATGCGATACAGAATGAAACCGGCAAAAACCCCCAGCCTACCGCCTCAGTCATCCAGCGCTTTCCGATACCAAGAAATAGCCAGCCGGCTGTGCGCGCAGATCACTGCCGGCGTATACCAGGCCGACAGCCGGCTGCCCTCGGCACGCACACTGATGGCGCAGGAACAAGTCAGCCTCACCACCGCAGTGCGTGCTTTGCGTTTACTTGAGCAGGATGGCCACGCTTATGCACGTCATCGCAGCGGCTACTTTGTGCGTGGCCACTCACCGGAAACCCGATGGAATGCACCTGTCAGCCCCCCGGAAGAAACCTTGTTTGACGGTGTGCCCGTGACCGTGAATGACTTGGTGGTGGACATGCTGGGACAGTCTGCGGTAGCCAATATCCTGACGTTAGGCTCGGCGGTGCTGGCAGATCAATTGATTCCACAAAGCCAGCTTGGGCGGATTCTGGCGACAGTTGCCAGGCGTAGCGCAGCACGCAGCGCAGCGCATGCCTCTGCGCCAGGTTTGTTTGAATTGCGCTGTGGGATTGCTCGCATCATGAATGCCCGAGGGGTGCTGTGCGGGCCAGACGACATCATCATTACCGCCGGAGATGGTGCGGCAATTGAATGCGCGTTACGCCTGGTAGCCAAACCCGGCGACAGCATCTTGATTGAAAGCCCTACCTATTTTGGCTTGTTGCAAGCCATTGAAATGGCAGGCATGAAGGCGGTAGAAATCACCACACATCCTCAAACCGGCATCGATATTCCGCAATTGCAATGTGCCATCCACGCCAACCGCAATATTGCCTGTGTGGTGCTCAACCCCACCTTGCACAATCCGCTTGGCTACACCATGGCGTGTTCACAGCGCAAGAAAGTGGTTGATTGGCTGGCGATGGCGCGCATCCCCCTGATTGAAGACGATGTTTTTCATGACCTGTACGCGGGAGATGAACCTGTATTCGCCATGAAAAGCTACGATCAGCAGGGAATGGTGTTGTACTGCTCGTCCTTTTCCAAGGTGCTGTCTCCTGGCTATCGTGTTGGCTGGTGCGTGCCTGGCCGCTTTCATCGCCAAATGATGAATGACTTTCTGGGCCGTAATCTGTCCATCAGCAGTTTGCCCCAGCAAGTCATTGCTGAATTTCTGCGTAAAAACTACTACACACCACATACCGCCAAACTACGCATGCTGTTTGCCGCCCAGGGACACAAGCTGGTTTCATCCATCGAAAAACACTTTCCGGCCCACACCCATATCAGCAAGCCTGACGGCGGCTTCATTTACTGGATCCAGCTGGCCAAGCCAATCGACATGTCGCAGTTCTATGCCGCCTCGCTGTCTGCCGGGATATCCATCGCACCGGGTTCGATTTTTCACGCATCAGGGCAATGCAACACCGCTTTTAGGATTTGCCTGGGACAACCCTGGAGCCCAGCGATTGACCGTGCCATTGCCATGCTTGGCACACTCTGCACACGCCTCTGCGCCCAACAGCATTACCCATGATCACCTGGTCCGTCAGGATATTGTGCTCACAATCGACCATTGCAGAGGATCCGGCGGCTACAAGCCACGGCGAAACTGGATGGCCTCGGCAATATGCCTGGCCGTGATCTGGGCCACCCCATCGCCATCCAGGTCAGCAATGGTGCGCGCCAGGCGCAAGATGCGGTGGTAGGCACGGCCCGACAGGTGAAAGCGCTCAATCGCCAGCGCGGCCAGGCCTGCGCCTTCTTCATCCGGGGTGGCCACCTGGTCGAGGGTGCTGCCTTGCAGTTCGGCATTGCTGCAGCCCTGGCGGGCCAGTTGCCGGGCAAAGGCGTGCGCCACCCGTTGGCGCACCACGGCGCTGGCTTCGCCTGGCGCGGCGCGTTGCAGGTCTTGTGCGGGCAGGCTGGGCACGTCGATGCGCATGTCGATGCGGTCAAGCAGTGGGCCAGAGATACGCAGGCGGTAGCGGCTGATCTGCTCGGGCGAGCAGCGGCAGCGCCCGGAGGGATGGCCGTGGTAGCCGCAGGGGCAGGGGTTCATCGCGGCTATCAGCTGAAAGCGGGCAGGAAAATCCACCTGGCGGGCGGCGCGTGAAATGGTGATGCGCCCGGTTTCCAGCGGTTCGCGCAGCATGTCCAGCACCTTGCGGTCAAACTCGGGCAGTTCGTCCAGAAATAACACGCCGTGCAGCGCCAGGGAAATTTCTCCGGGGCGCGGATTGCTGCCCCCGCCCACCAGCGCCGGGGCCGATGCGGAATGATGCGGGCTTCTGAAGGGTCGCATCCAGAACTGTTCCGGGTCCAGGCCGTTGGCGCTGAGTGAGCGCACGGCGGCCACTTCCAGCGCTTCGTCTTCGCTCATGTCCGGCAGGATGCCGGGCAGGCGGGCAGCCAGCATGGATTTGCCCGTGCCGGGCGGCCCGGACAGCAGCAGGCTGTGGCGACCCGCAGCGGCAATTTCCAGTGCGCGCCGGGCGGCCAGCTGACCTTTGATATCGGCCAGGTCCGGGTAGGCGCGGACGGTGCGCATGCTGGGCGGTGGCGGCACACTCAGGGTGCAGCGCCCGTCCAGCATGGCGCATACCTCCAGCAGGGTATCGGCCTGAGCCAGGCTGGCCCCTGGCCACAAGGCGGCTTCGGCGGCGCTGGCGCGCGGCAACACCAGGGTGCGTCCAGCCCGGCTGGCGGCCATCGCCATCAGCAATGCGCCGCGAATCGGGCGCAATTCGCCGCTGAGCGCCAGCTCGCCAACAAATTCATGCCGGGCCAGCAGGCTGGCGCTGATATGCCCGGCGGCGGCCAGAATGCCCAGTGCAATCGGCAGGTCAAACCGGCCAGATTCCTTGGGGAGATCAGCCGGTGCCAGGTTGATGGTGATGCGCCGGGCGGGAAACTCCAGCCCGGCCAGCAAGATGGCGGCGCGCACCCGCTCGCGACTTTCCCTCACCTCGGTGTCCGGTAGCCCAACCAGGGTCAACGACGGCAAGCCGTTGGCCAGATGGACTTCCACGGTCACTTCCGGGGCGTCGGTGCCGGCCAGTGCCCGGCTGTGGATGCGCGCCAGTGACACAGGTGGCCAGAATCAGGAATGACCTTGCGCAGCCTGTTCGGCCTCGGCTTCTACCGGCGCAGCCTCGGCCACGGCTTGTGGTGGCAGCACCAGTGCTTCCAGCTTGGCCAGCCGGGCTTCCAGCTGCTCCAGCTTTTCGCGGGTGCGGGCCAGCACTTCCTGCTGTACGTCAAATTCTTCGCGGGTGACCAGGTCCAGCTTGGTGAACGCCGAGCCCATCAGGCTGCGCAGGTTTTTTTCCAGATCCTTGGCCGGGCTGGCCGCCAGGGTATCGCCAATCTTGGCGCTGATTTCATCAAACAGTTTTTGGCTCAGCATGGCTGGCTCCTTGTTGAAGTAATAATTCAGAGGGCAATGCGAAGGACACGCACGCAGACCATCAGTTCAGATTTCAGTGTAGCAAAACCCGGCAACTGACGGCTGACAAGTGAATAGCCATCGGCAAAAAACCACAGCAATGGCATGCACCAAGCAGGTGCCAGGCGGTGAGCCAGCCTTGTCCAACACAGTGCATTGCACTGCGGGAGTGCGCCGGATCGGGCCATTTGCGGGCTGCCAGCGGGATTTTAAGGATGGCACGGATTATGCAAGCCTACCGCCGAAGCATCACGGGCGCCATTGTGTGACCCCTTCCCTCTCTACATCATCAAGGAGCTTGTATGAAACTGGTATCCGCCGTCATCAAGCCGTTCAAACTCGACGAGGTGCGCGAAGCCCTGTCGACGATCGGCGTTCAAGGGGTCACCGTGACCGAAGTCAAAGGCTTTGGTCGTCAAAAAGGTCATACCGAGCTGTATCGCGGTGCCGAATATGTGGTGGATTTTCTGCCCAAGGTAAAAATCGACATCGCCATCAAGGATGAACTGCTCGAGCAAGTGCTGGAAGCCATCGAGAAATCCGCCCACACCGGCAAGATCGGCGACGGCAAGATTTTTGTCTTCGAGCTGGAGCAAGTGGTGCGTATCCGCACTGGCGAAACCGGGCCAGACGCGGTTTAAGCCACGCGCCAGAGCCAGAGGGACTCCAATATGAAAAAACTGATCGCAACCTTGTGCATGGCCGGTGCGTTGCTGACCAGCGCGCCGGTGTTTGCCGAAGACGCAGCGCCCCCCGCTGCGGCGGTGACTGCCCCGGTTGCCACACCTGACGCAGCACCGGCCCCTGAGGCGGCCCCGGCTCCGCTGGCGGGCCTGCAACTGGTGGACGCCAGCACCATCAATTCGGGCGATACCGCCTGGGTGCTGGTGTCCACTGCGCTGGTGCTGTTCATGACCATTCCGGGTCTGGCGCTGTTTTACGGTGGCATGGTGCGCAAGAAGAACATCCTGTCCACCCTGATGCAAAGCTTTGCCATCACCGCATTGATCACCGTGCTGTGGACCCTCATTGGCTACAGCCTGGCCTTCACACCGGGCAACGGTTTCATTGGCGGTCTGGACCGGGTGTTGCTGGACGGCATGACCTACGCCAAGGAAGCCGGCAAGCTGACGGTGAACGCCACGCTGGCCGGTACCATTCCGGAATCGGTGTTCATGATGTTCCAGATGACCTTTGCCATCATCACCCCGGCGCTGATTACCGGTGCCTTTGCCGAACGGATGAAGTTCTCCGCCATGCTGGCCTTTATGGCGCTGTGGTCGCTGCTGGTATATTCGCCGGTGGCGCACTGGGTGTGGGAGCCGGGCGGCTGGATGTTTGAAAAGGGCGTGCTGGACTTCGCTGGCGGTACCGTGGTGCATATCAATGCCGGTATTGCCGGCCTGGTGTGTGCCTTTGTGCTGGGCAAGCGGGTGGGCTTTGGCCGCGAAGCCATGGCCCCGCACAACCTGGTGCTGACCCTGGTGGGCGCGTCGATGCTGTGGGTGGGCTGGTTTGGCTTTAACGCTGGCTCTGCGGTGGCCGCAGATGGCCGCGCCGGGATGGCAATGGCCGCCACCCAGATTGCCGCAGGCATGGCGGCGCTGACCTGGATGTTTGCCGAATGGCTGGCCAAAGGCAAGCCGTCGGTGCTGGGCATTGCCTCGGGCGCGGTGGCGGGTTTGGTGGCCATCACCCCGGCGGCGGGCTTTGTTGATCCGAAGGGCGCGCTGGCCATTGGTGCCATCTCCGGGGTGGGCTGCTACTGGGGGGCCACCAGCCTGAAGCATATGCTGGGCTACGACGACTCGCTGGATGCTTTTGGCGTGCACGGCGTGGGCGGCATCATCGGCGCGCTGCTGACCGGCGTGTTTGCGGTCAAGGAAATCGGCGCGGTAGAAGGCAGTGTGCTGACCCAGCTGATTGGCGTGCTGGCCACGGTGGCCTACAGCCTGGTGATGACCTTTGTCATCCTCAAGGTGATTGATCTGGTGATTGGCCTGCGCGTGACCGAAGAGGAAGAGCGCGAAGGGCTGGACGTGGTGTTGCACGGCGAGCGCGTCGAGTAATCGGCTGCGGGTGCCGCGTTGGGGTGAAACCCGACAGTCACGGACCTTTCCTGCCAACCCCCTTGCTACGGCAAGGGGGTTTTTTGTGGGAATAACAGCAAAAACCAGCCCGTTTCAGCCAGAAACCCAGGTTTTTTTCGCTGGGCAGGCGTGTGCACTGGCTTGCGCAAGCAGGCACGAAACCTGCTCAAGAAGAAATGTACGCCAGGCATGACCCTGCCGACCGGTTGGTCGGCACACCCGCCTGGCACTCGCTGAGGAGAGCATCATGATGGGAAACCGGGATCGCGAACTGGCCATTTTGCAAAGCCGCCTGTTTCTGGAACTGCGCCGCACCCACTGCCGGGTGATTGACCTGAAATGGATGAACGAGGACGCCCGCTATGCCCGCCATGTGCTGGATTTGGCGGGTGCCTGTGACGAAGAGGATATCCGCGAGCTGGGGCGCAAGATTGCCCAGCACATGCGCATGCCGCCCAGTCAGGAGGTGGAACTGCGCACTCCGGCGGTCAGCCCGCGCCGCGCCGCCGATGTGGGCAGCGGCCATCAGGGCCAGGGCGGCTGGTGGCGGGCCTTGCAGTTGCAGCGAGGATAAGCGCCGTGGGCGCATGCGCTGCCAGGCTGCATGGGACGCACAACAATGGCACAGTCTGAAAGCAGGCTGTGCCATTGTGTTTTTGGTGCAGGTGGTGGGGGTCAGGCCAGGCGCTTAGGCTTCTACCAGCGGCACCCGTGGTGCCACCGCGCACATCAGTTCATAGCCAATCGTGCCAGCGGCGTCCGCCACGGTTTCGATTGGCACACCCTCGCCCCACAACACCACCTTGCTGCCAATACCGGCAGCAGGCAGATGAGTGAGATCCACCGCCAGCATGTCCATCGACACCCGGCCCACCGTGCCGCTGGCCTGGCCATCCACCTGCACCGGCGTGCCCGACGGCACAATGCGCGGGTAGCCATCGGCGTAGCCACACGCCACCACGCCAATGCGCATCGGCCCCGAGGCGGTGAAGCGCGCGCCGTAGCCCACTTCATCGCCGGCCTGCAGGGTTTGCACGCCAATGACGTCAGCCTCCAGCGTCATGGTTGGGCGCAGGCCCAGTTGTTCGCCGGTTTCGCCGGCAAATGGCGAGCAGCCGTATAGCATGATGCCAGGGCGGATGAAGTCGGCACGGGCAGCCTCGTGGCGCAAAATCGCCGCCGAATTGGCCACGCTCACCGGCAGGCCCAGCGCAGCGGCCACCGGCTGAAAGCGTGCCATTTGCCCGGCAATGCCGCGTTCATCGTCGGCGGTGGCAAAGTGGGTCATCAGCGTGGTCAGCCGGACACTGTCCAGCGCGCGCAGGCGCTGCGCCACCGCCAGCGCAACTTCCGGGCGAAAGCCCAGCCGGTTCATGCCGGTGTTGAGCTTCAGCCAGACGCTGAGCGGGCGCGGCAGCGGCGTGGATGCCAGCAGCGCCAGCTGATGCTCGCTGTGCACCGAGGTCCAGATATCGTGCGCGGCGCAGGCCAGCAGTTCTTCGCGGTCAAAGAAACCTTCCAGCATCATCAGCGGTCGCACTTCTCCGGCCTCACGCAGGGCAATGGCGTTTTCCAGGTTGAGCATGGCAAAGCCATCGGCGTGCGGCAAGGCGCGCACCACGCGGGCGTAGCCGTGGCCATAACCGTCAGCCTTGATCACCGCCAGTGCCTGGCTGCGGGGGGAAAGTTGCTTGGCCACGGTGTAGTTGTGGGCCAGGGCATCGCGATGGATGCGCGCTTGAATCGGACGGGTCATAGGGGCGATGGGGAATTCACAACAGGAAGTGGGCCATTATACCCCGCTTGGAGTACACTCACGGCCAGCGGGAGCGCCCCTGACGCGCCCGAGGACGCTCAATGGATATTTTGCAAGTACTTATCGACTTTTTCACTGGATATGGCTACTTCGCCGTATTTTTCGTGCTGCTGATCTGTGGTTTTGGCGTGCCGATCCCTGAGGATATTACCCTGGTGGCCGGCGGGGTGATTTCCGGCCTGGGCTATACCAATGAGCATGTGATGTTTGCCGTGGGCATGGCCGGTGTGCTGGCCGGCGACGCCATCATGTTCACCATTGGCCGGGTGTATGGCAAGTCAGTGCTCAAGCTGCGTTTTGTCGCCCGCACGCTGACCCCGGAACGCTTTGTCGCGGTGCAGGAAAAGTTTGAAAAGTATGGTGTGTGGGTGCTGTTTGTCGCCCGCTTTCTGCCCGGCTTGCGTTCGCCGATTTTTCTGACTGCCGGGCTGACCCGCAAGGTGCCGTTCTGGCGCTTTTTGCTGATGGATGGCCTGGCTGCGCTGATCAGCGTGCCCATCTGGGTGTATCTGGGCTATTTTGGCGCGACCAACCGCGACTGGCTGCTCACCTGGGTGCATCGCGGCCAGACTGGCCTGCTGGCACTGATCGGCATTGCCGCTGCCACGCTGCTGGGCTACTGGTGGATCAAGCGCCGGCGCAAGGCGCACGCCAGCGAGCTGCGTCGGGCGGCTGGGCGGGAATAAACCGCACGCAAAAGGGGGCAATGCTGAGCATGCCCCCTTTTGCTTGGCACATGGCCTGCCCAGTGTCAGTCAACCGACAGCAATTCCACCTCGAACACCAGGGTAGCATTGGGCGGAATCACCCCACCTGCGCCACGTGCGCCGTAGCCCAGTGCAGCCGGAATGGTCAGCTTGCGCACCCCACCCACCTTCATGCCCACCACGCCTTGATCCCAGCCCTTGATCACATGGCCCGCGCCCAGCGGAAAGGTAAACGGCTGCTTGCGATCCTTGCTGGAATCAAACTTCTCGCCATCGGTCAGCCAGCCGGTGTAATGCACGGTCACTTCCTTGCCGCTGACAGCTTCGCTGCCTTCACCCACGGTAAGGTCTTCAATCAACAGTTCTGTTTGGCTCATGGGAGCTCCCTGAAATCAATCGGAGGGTTAAGCACCGCCCTGCAGGCGGTACAAAGGGGACACACGCCGGCATTGTAAGCGGGCCGGCGCGGAAAACGAAGCTGACCGAGGTGGGCTGGAACGCAAGCGCGCGGTGTGCATCGGCTGACGCAGCAGGGTAATCCGG